>Ga0099364_10000006_pt1 | contig 295676 bp, 375 predicted proteins | sample TergutTh196P3_FD_73070 | JGI IMG/M metagenome (GOLD analysis project Ga0099364, IMG submission 73070) | Microcerotermes parvus P3 segment gut microbial communities from Pointe-Noire, Republic of the Congo - Th196 P3 | ecosystem: Host-associated > Arthropoda: Insects > Digestive system > Gut ... | reverse complement strand
TGTTGAGCTTAAATCTAAAAGAGAATGATTTGAATAATAAAATAAACTTAATTGAAGAACAAAAAATTAAGTTTGATAAAACGGAACAGAAATTATTAGAAATAGATTGTAGCTTAACTGAAATAAGTAAACGATTAAAAGATAATAAAGAAGAAACTGATAAATTAGAAGCAAGAAAAAATGTCTTAAGAGGTGAAATTGGAATTGTAACTCAGAGAATAGAATATTTCAAAAAGATATTAGCTAATTATGAAAGGTTTGCCTCATTAGAAGAAAAAGATAAATGTCCATTATGTGAAAGAGAAACTACTGATTTCTTAAAAGAGCAACTTGGTAAAATGTTAAATGCTGAGTATGATGGAACTGACGCAAAAGGCCACCATGAGTTTGATGTGTTACAGATTAAAAAAGAAGCGGGGGACACATTTGCTAGTATCTGTGATAAAATAAAAGAAAGAATTACAGAGACTGGTGTTAATAACATGAATGATGAACTTGAAATGACTTTAGCAACTGAGATGTTAAGAAAATTAGCTGGTGATAAAATAATTGATGAATCAAAAGAAAGAATGTTAAAAGAGGAAAAAGAAACTCTTGAAAAAAATATGTTGACTATTGAAGACAATTTTGATAATATGTTGACTTATACTTCTGAATTAAAAGAATTAAAAAGTGAAGTTAGTTCAATAAATATTGATATAGAAAAATATAGAAAAAATGTTGAGCAATTATCTAAACAGGAAGACATCACACTTTTATCTAAAGAGATAGTCAGTGAAACGAATAAAATAAATGCTCATTTTACTGATATTAAAACTAATAAAGAAATAACTGTTAGAAATAAAGCCAGAGCTGATAATGTTTCTAAATATAAAAAAGAGATTAAACAATTATCAGAAGAAAACACTGAGATAATAACGCAGCAAAATATCTATGAAGAAGCGCTTGGAATATTAGATAAAAATCTTCCAAACTATATGGTAGTTAAAACTTGTGCTTCATTACAAAATGAAATGAATAATTTTATTCAGTCAATATTTCCATTATATGAGGTACAACTTATCAATTCTAAAAAGGGTTGTGAATTTTTTTACACAAAAGATAAAACTGTTGTTGAACAGGAAAGAAAACGAAATAATGCTTGGATAAACTCTAAAATGTCATCAGGTTTTGAAAAAGCTCTATTGACGATAGCATTTAAAGTTTCACTAGCACAACTTTATGGTATAAACATTATTATTGGTGATGAAATAGATGGTGCTGCAGATGATGAATCATCTGAAAAATTATTTGAAATGCTTGTTACTAACAGTATGTTTGATCAGATATTCTTAATATCACATAAGCGAGCAATATGTAGACTCATATCTGATATTTCTTCAAACTGTATAATGTACACAGCACAACAAGGACAGTTCACAATAACGGAGAGTTTAGATTAATGGACGATATTATTTATTACAAATTTGAGCATGATGATGATAATTTCTGGTTGTCACCACATCTTCATAAATACAAAATTGATGCTTATTCTACAGGTTTTCGTTATGATATGAAAAACTTAGATACTGGAAAAATGAGAATTGCCAGCCAAGAAAATTTAAATAATGAATACGCAACTAATCCAATTGATGCTGCAAATAAGTTTTCAGAAGAATTAAAATGGAGAATTGAACAACACCTTGATGAACTTAATTGCTTATTTAATATGCCAATTGCTGCAATGAAAACAGCAAGAGAAGAAGTCACAATATTGAACATGAAAGAGCCAACTGGAAAACTGATATGAAATTGATTGAAAGAGAAGGCGATTTAGTTACTGATGAACATGCAATAATCATTGCTCATGTCGTTAATTGTCAAGGAGCAATGGGTTCTGGAATAGCTGGACAAATTAGAGCAACTTATCCAGAAGTTTATGAAGCTTATATAGAAGGTTGTAAAAGAAACGAAAAATCATTTAAAGAGCCAGAAGATTTGTTGGGGCAAATTCAAATGATTAAAAATCAACCAAATCGGCAAGCTAAAATTATCTGTAATATGTTTGCTCAAAATAAGTTTGGCAAAGATGGAAAAAGATATCTTAATTATGAAGCTCTTTATATCTGTTTAGAAAAGTTTAGAAACTTATGTGGTGATTATGCTAATGGGAATTATTCTCATGTGATTGGTTTTCCAAAAAACTTGGGTTGTGGATTAGCTGGTGGCGATTGGGAAATAGTTAAAGCGATGATTGTTGCTATCTTTAAGGATTCTAATTTCGAGATACATATAGTTGAAAAGAAGAGTTGATATTTCTTATATAATTATAAGGAGATAGATATGAAAAATTGGGTCTTTTATATTTTAATGGTTACTTTTATTTTGGCAGTCGTTTGCGGGGTAATACTTTATCTCGGCAATCAAAATAATAATGAAACGATAATCGTTCACACGATAGAAAAGGAAGTTCCAATTTTTAGAATGGCTTCTTATCAGATAAATTATTTTGGAAGAATCTATAAAAATGGAACAGATACAATTTTCCTGAACATTCCAACTGGTGGTTATTCAGTTCGTTTTGATTATGAGGCCATAGTTTTGATTGGCACCAAGCAACATCCTCGTGTTACACTAATTGATAATGTCATTAATCTTGACTTTAGTGATGTGAGATTAGAAGTAATTGCTGTAACACCAACTAGTTTAGAACTAGTGAGGGCAAACACTTCTGGAATGAGATGGTTTCTTGGTTCTGGAATTCCAATTCAAGCTGGACTATTTGAGCCATTTATAGATACAATAAACACATTACCTGAAGTTCTAAATGAAGATGAGCGCATACAAGAATTGGCGCTCGTAAGTTTAATCAATTCCTTCAAAGAGTTTTATTCTTTGTTGAATTATGAAATTGAAGTTAATTTGTGACTATGAGTAATATAACACTTCCGAAAGAGTTTAGTTGGGTAGATCTCACTAATCAACAATTTGAAACAGCATTAAGCATGGGGTTAAATTCATCTCGTGACTTATTTTTCCAAGGAAGAGCAGGTTCTGGAAAAAGTTTATTGATAAAAATCTTGTCATCAATGTTGAAAAATGTTGTAGTTCTTTCTACAACTGGAATAACAGCAGTTGAATTATGTTCTGAGAAAATAGCAGCAAAAACTATTCATTCATTTTTAAGCATTCCGCCATACCCAATAATTAGACATGATGATTTATTAAACATGAGTTATAAAAACAAAAAAGTTTTGAATAGAGCTGAAGTCATTATTATAGATGAAGTTTCAATGATGTCAAACCATTTATTTGATTCAATTTGTAAGAAAATAGAAATGCATCGTGATGATGGTTCAATTCCAAGGTTCATTTTATTTGGTGATGTGCTACAACTTCCACCTGTAATTAATGGTGATAAAATTGTCAATGATTTTTACCAAGCTGAATATGGCGGAAAAATGATGTTCTTTAATAGCAAGTTCTATAAGAGCTTAAACTTTAAAGTAGTTCATTTGAGAAAATCATATCGACAACCTGACATGGAGTTTGCTGATAAACTATTTGAAATAGGATCAAGAGACCATACTGCTGAAACTTTAGAATATTTTAATCAACGAGTTATTTCATTACAAGAGTTTGAGCAAGAACATGGACAATATGTTTATATGACTCCAACGAATAAAATTGTAGATCAAATAAACAATAGATATATGTTGAGCTTAACTGGAAAATCTGAAACTTATAAAGCAAGTATGTCTAAGGGTTATCCAATTGACAAAACTTTGAATGCACAAGAAGTCATGATTAGAGAGGGAGCACAAGTTATGTGTCTCATGAATAGTTATGATGAAAGAGATGATCATAAATATAGTAACGGAATGATTGGTGAAGTGATTGACTTGAATAAAGATGAAGTCACTATTAAAATAGCAAATGGACAAACTAGACACATTGGAAAAACGACAACTTATCTTTATGAAATTGAACTAGATCACACTGGAACAATTCGTTACATCCCAAAACATTGGTATAAACAGATCGATTGTAAAATATGTAGAGCTGCAACTATTCACAAAGTGCAGGGAAAACAATTCGATGCAGGTTATGTGTCATTACAAAATTGGGTACCACAAGGAATAACTTACGTTGGCTTGTCGAGGTTAAAGACTTTAGAAGGTTTGGGATTATCACGACCATTACAAGAATCAGATATAAAAGTTAACGAAGAAAGTTATGAGTTTCTCTACGGTTGATAAAACGAGATATATAAACAGCATTAATTGGGCTGGAACAACTACAATGAGAACTGGGACAGAGGAAGACATGAAAGATCTTTCCCAATTTTCAACAAGCGATCTTTTCTTTAATAATGATGATCAAAGAATCTACATTTATGTTGATGAAAACGATAAAAAACGATTCATTGAAGTAGTAACTGGAAATGAGAAGATTATAGTTCCAGCGATGCCTGCTGTTCCACCAACACCACAAACTGATGAGCTTTTCACTGAAAAAGAATTTGAGTTAATATGTAATAAGGAGTATAAATGATTGTAGTAAATCTAATTGGCGGGCCTGGTAGTGGAAAATCTACAGGTGCTGCATATGTTTTTGCCCAACTTAAAATGAAGGGAATAAATTGTGAAATAGTTCCAGAATGGGCTAAAGAACAAGTTTGGGAACGAAGACAAAAACCATTTGAAAATCAATTGTACGTTCTTGGAAAACAGTCTTATCGTTTATCAAGATTACGAAATGAAGTTGATATCGTTATAACTGATAGCCCAATTTTAATGGGTGCCTTTTATTGTCAGTCACTTCCTTATGCGAAAGATTTTACTGAAGTTTTAGTTGGTGTTCATAATGAATATGACAACATGAACTTTTTTGTTAAGAGAGTTAAACCTTATAATCCCAAGGGCCGCTTTCAAGATGAAGAAGGTGCTAAAAACATTGACAAAGAGATTTTAAAGTTATATGAAAAATTTGAAAAGGGAATGATTGAAGTAACTGGTAATGAAGAAGGTTACAATAAAATCGTTGAAAAAGTAATGGAGAATTATGGGACTAGAAGTTGATACACCGTTAGAGCCATTAGGACCACCAATATTTACTGGTAAAGCATTATCAATTCGTTTTCCAGATGTTGAAGTGATGCAGCCAAATGGTAAATTAAAATTACAGGAAGTTAGAGTTACTAATTTTCCTCATTGGATATTCAAAGTAAATATCAATAATCAAGTATATGATCTCAAAGGAAGTGAACTCCAAAATGGAATGTTTGTTGAGTTTAAAGAAAAGCTTTTGATGATATGCGAGATTAATGAAATAGATTATCATGGTATGGAAATTCCTTCTATACCATTAGCCCGTCCTCCATTAAAAACAGATGAGGATAGCAACATTAAATTTGAACGTCTCTTCTTTGATGACGGAAGAATTGAATGGAAAATTTCAGAAACAGGAGAGAACACTAAATAAATATGAAAGTTTCAATTATTTTACCCGTTTATAATACGGAACCAAGCCAATTAACGACAGCAATAGATTCTTGTTTAGCTCAGACTTACAAGGATTGGGAATTGATTATCATCGATGACCAGTCAGATAATGAAGATACATTAAAAGCGTTAGAACCATTTAAACAAATTGTAAATAATATGCCATTACAGTCAATGAATATCGTTTGGTTAAACACAAAAGATATTGACCAAAAAGGATTAGTAGCAGCATTAAATTATGGTATCAATAAAGCAACTGGTGATTTTATTGCTAGAATGGATTCCGATGATATAATGGAGCCAGAAAGATTAGAACAACAAGTTAACTTGTTTAAGATCTATCCTGACTTGAACTTATGTGCAACAAATGCATCTATCATAAATGAAGAAGGTGTTGCTCTTCCCCATTCATTAATGTCTACTGATAATTTGGCAAACTTGAATGAACAGTGCTGTATAATTCATCCAACTGTAATGTGGAGAAAAAGCTATTTTTATGAACATAATCTCGTTTATAGGCAGGAATATGAGTATGTTGAAGATTATGACTTGTGGTTAAGATATGTCAAAACTCCAACACCATCATATGCTCGTCTTCCGGGTAAGTTGATTAAGTACAGAGTTGGGCCAAATAGAATATCAGCTCAAAAACATGAAGAGCAAAATACGAAAAATAAAGCTCTAATTAAAGAGCATGATTTAACTCCGCTCGTTTCCGTAATTTACATTGGAGACAAGGGCCTCAAAAAGGAATCACTTCAATCATTGGAAAATGGCAATTTCTTGAATTATGAAATAGTTAAAGAAGTAAAAGATGCAAGAGGTAAATACATTGCATTTAGTAAGTTCATAAATAATCAAGACAGATTACAGCAACAATATCGCTTTTTAGAAAATGATAAGCGTTTAATTGGTTGTGGAAGTTATATACAACAAAATAATGGAAGTTATTTTTATCCAGTTGAACCGCATATTGTTGAATCAGAATTGTTTAAGGGACACATGCCAATTGAACCTGGGACTTTCATGTTCTATAACAATTTCGAGATTGATGTGCTTGATGACTTCTTCAAGTTATTTTGTTCAATTGCAAATTGGGGAAGATTGACTAACATTCCAAAGACACTCGTTAAGACAGATAAATATGATTATAAAGAGCCAAAGGGCTTAACAGCTCGTAAGCAAGCTGCAAAAGAAGACTTGAAATTGATTAATGTTGTTCAATTAAACATCACATCAGAAGGAAACTTTTCAGGTGTTGATAGATATCTCAAAACTTTGAAGACACATTTGCCACCTCATATTAGAACAACTACTATAACATTTGTAGCAGGTACTAAATTTGAATTGAAAAAATCTTATGATGATAGTATAATCTATTATAATCCAAAGTCAACTGTTTTGGAACATATTTATGACTTATTCTGGGACAACTTTGGAGATTTATTTTCTAATAAGCCAAACTTAATTGTTCAAGCTAACTGTTTGAATCTTTATAGTCTCATCACTTACATTCGACAAAAAGTAAATTGTAAACATATTTGTGCAATGCATTGTGTACCTTTTAGAGAAACAGCTCGCTTTGATAAAAAGAAGTATGAAGAATTAACGCTCAAATATGAAGATGATAGTCTAGATTTTATTGAAGAGCCTCGACATATTCTTCCATTCACATTGGCCGACCATGTCATATTAAACAACAAAGATTCAGAAGCATATTATCATAGAGTTGGGCATCACACACCTTATTCAGTAATAAGCAACGGTGTTGAAAAGTTGGGAAGAAAAGAAAGTCCTTATGATAAGTTTATCTTTACATTTGTTGGGCATGGTTCTCCATTAAAAGGAATGGACCAACTTATTCCAATAGTTGAAGAAGTCTATAAAGTGAACAAAAACTTTGAAGTTTGGTGGGCTGGAAGCACTTCAGATTACTTGGTAAACTTGATAAAAGAAAAACAGATACCAATTCGACCATTGGGTGTTATTCCTCCTTCAACACTAAACGAAATGTATCAAATAGCAGGCGCATCATTAATCGCATCAGCTTGTGAAACTTGCAGTTATGCAGCAATTGAAGCATTATCTGCTGAGTTACCAATTATAGCAACTAACGCTCCTGGTGTTAGAGAAATAGTTGAAGGTGTTGGAACATTGATTGATATCAAAACTGATGGCACAATAAATGCTGAACAGTATAAAGATGCGATGTTAAAGATAATGGATGACGCAAACTTGAGAAAAGAAATGAGTGAGAAATCAGCCACAAGATATCAAGACTACACTATTGATAAACTAATTGGAAAGACAAAAGACTTGTACGAAAAATTAGCATGGAATTAGAAACTTTAGTTGCAAAAGAACTTGGCATTGAGATTGAAGAGAAACGGCTCTTTAGTGAAAAAAGATATCTCGTTATAATCGAGATTATCAAAGATGAAAAGAGACATGTAACGTCAAATGTTACACCTATTGCTGATATTCAAAAAGCTAAGAAAATTGCAATTAAAAGAGCTGCTATTAAGATATCTGAAAATGATACTATGACTTTTAGAGTACTGGAACTTGTGTTCGCAGAGGTTCCAGTTACTACAACTCTATTGGACAATAAGAGAAAGTACATAATTGAGCCAATAACTTCCAGATGGTTAGAAGGGGAAGAGTTATCCCAACTAATTAAATATGAAAACGTTCCAACAACTTTATGAAATAGTCTCTCGTAAACAAGCATTAGCAAGAGAATATGCTCGCATCGCCCATGATAATGAAGGACAAGTTCGTAAAGGTTCTGGTGATAGATATTGGGTTCATCCACAAGGAATTGCTGACACATTAGAAGGCTATGGAATCAAAGATGAAAACATTCTCTGTGCTGCAGAGTTGCATGACACTTTAGAGGATTGTAAAGTTTCATTTGCTAATCTCGAAGACATGTTTGATGAAGAAGTCGCCATTTTAGTTGATGAATTGACTAACCTTCCAAATATCAAAAAAGAAGACAAAGAAAATTACATGTCCAGAAAAATGGTTAGACTATCAGATGATGCTTTAACTGTGAAACTTGGTGACTGTTTGTATAACTTGTTAGATAAACCAAAAGTAGACCAAGTTTCTAGAATGTATAATAACATCAAATATGTTAAGAAAAATAGAAAATTAAGAAGAATTCACAAAGAACTAATAGATGCATTTATTACTGGTTATGAATCAAAGTTTAGTCAGTTAATATAATAACATGCCAGCACTAGATAAGTTTGCAAATAAACCTGATGTAAGCGTCCCAATTGATGCCTCTAATTATGCGATATCTGATAGTAATATCACAATGTCAAATTACACTCCTCGACATACTGATGTAATAATATCAACTGGAGATACAACATTTGGTGTTGTTGATAGATTTCATGAATTAGAAGAAAAAGTTAGACAGCTCGAAATAATTGTACAGTCGATGGGCGGACCAGGTGTTGCATCATTGAAGTGGATGATGGATGAGTTTCGTAATATACATCAGTCAGAATTAGCAAAACTATTAGATGAGTCAATTAAAAATGTAGATAATATCATTAAGGGAATGGCAAAGAAAGCAGTACAAGAGGAGATGGGAAGGGTTGAACTTCTATTTGACTAATGACATTAAAAGATACACAAGAATTCAATGAATTAATTGCACCCCATATTGAAAGATTAGAAAGAAGAATTGAAGCAAATGAAAATTATGTCAAAATATTAGAAAAGATATTGAAAGATAACTGCATTGATATTGTCGAAGGAATTAAAAGACAGCTAGAAAAAACAACTCATGAATTAGAAAGAAAAGTGATTAAGAGTCAAAATCAATATTGTGACAACAGAATCAAAACTTTTGAGTCAAGAGTAGAAAAGGCAATGAAACAGTTAGATATGATAGACTATTTTAGTTAATATAAATAAAAATAATCGAGAGGTAAATATGTCAGTTGGATTTTCAGATTGGTACATAGTGGACGCGCCCAAAACTTTAGAGGATGTCTATGGCCAAGATATCATCGTTAATCATATTAAATCAAAAAGGAAAACTCAAAAGTTTGATAAGTCAACTTTTTTCTTGGGCCAATGGGGAAGTGGTAAAACTGTTCTTGCTAAGATATTAGCAAAATCAATTGCTTGTAAAAACATAAACAAAGATGGGGAACCTTGTGAAACTTGTCCAACTTGTTTAGCTGTAAATAACGAAACTTATGATAGAGATATTGCTTATCTAAATGGCACAATGATGTCAACTGATGACGTTAAAAAGATTCTTGATACATTCTTTTTAACTCCGGCAATTAGAGATAGAGCTAAAGTTCTAATATGTGATGAAACTCAAGGTTTTCATGCATCAGCAATTGATAAGTTCTTAATAGAAACTCAGTCTCCAAAATCTGGGTTCTTTTTTATATTTACAGCAATGAGTAAGTTGGCTGGGAAAAATCCAGGTGCATTACAATCAAGATGTAAAAACTGGAAAATGAAAGTTCCAACTAATGATGAAATCTATATGTATCTTGGTGGTATTTGTCAGAAAAAGAAATTAGTAGACTGTCCAAAAGAGTTCTTAACTGAAGGATTAAAATTTATTGCTGAAAATAGCAAATCATCATTTAGAGAAGCAATTCAAATGCTTGAGCAATGTTATGAAAGTAAAATATTTGATATCAATATGATTAAGGAAACTTTTGACATTGTCTCTTATGATGATGCAGCAGCAGTTTTGGCAGATTTATCTCATGGAAATAAAACGGAAAATGTTTTCAAAACTATAATGGGAACTGATTATCAAGATAAGTTTGGCTTATTATTGAAAGTTATTGGTGATGCTTCAACTTATCGAACTTTTGGACTTCAGTTTATTGAAGATTCAGAAAAATGGAAATGGAAATATCCAGCACAAATTGCTGATGGCAAATATTTTAGCGAATTAGAAACAGTGTTTATTGAATTATCTAAAAATGCATATCTAAAAAGAGGTGAATATCAAATTGCACTAACGAGATTTTTTAGATATGTTTTAGGAGATAACTACGCAGGAGTCACAGTCAACGACAAAGTTTGGGTGCCTGCGGGTGTTATGAAAGATGATACATTTGTAGTAAAAGGAGACGAACAGCCAAAAGTTAAACGGAGAAAAATTTGAAAGTAAGTGGCACCTCGTTATATCTACTAATTGCGGGTGGTCGTGATTTCGACGATTACGGATTATTAGAAAGAACTATTAAAGAAACAGAGGAATTGAAAAAAGATGAAATTGTTATCATTAGTGGTATGGCGAGAGGTGCCGATTCTCTGGGCGCAAAGTGGGGAAAAGAAAATTGCGGAGCTGTATTAGAGTTTCCAGCAGATTGGAAGAAGCATGGAAAGCAGGCTGGAATTCTCCGCAACATGGAAATGGTTGATTTTATTGAAGAAAAGAGGTCCCGCTTTGCGCTCTTTTTTTGGGACGGAAAATCTCGAGGCACTAAACATTGTATAGATTATTGTACTAAAAAAGGCGTGCCTCTTAAAATAGTGGAGTATGTTAATGGGAGTTGATTATGAATTATTAGATGAAAGATTGCTTGAAGTTAATGGATTAAGAGATAATTATCTTAAACTAATTCAAGAAGCCGTTAGCACTAATGAGCAATTTTTTGAAATAACTGATGCTATCAATAAGTATATAGACGCTATGAGATTATATGAAAAACACAATATGAGAAGATTCTTCTAATTTGTTTGCAAAAAGTCAGACCGCCAATTTGGGATTTTAGCATCCAATTCTCCCATCATTCTATTCACATCAGCTTGAAAATACCATACGACATTAGTACATTGTTCTAACTTGCATCTATCCTTTTCAGATAGTCGGCCTTTTATCTCGACTGGGACTCCATTGACAAGAAAATCTGGAAAAAACTTACACATCTTTCCATTAGTATCAGTGTAGTGAAAGAATAACGACTTAACGTTTCGTTCAACAATAGCAAATTGAATTAGGCGTTGATATTGTACGAATGCGAACTCAGTAAAACTATCAAACTTTTCAGATTGAACGTTAACTCCCTTTTTGACTTTTGATTTTCTCATTGGTGTATTGATAAATGAATCTAACTTTGGCAGCTTAACTATGTCTTCTGTGAATTGGTCCCACTCCTCTAGTGTGAAGGGTTTAATTGTGCCAGTTTTTTTCCAAAAATCTAAGTTCATTATATAATTGTAGTATTATTCGGGTATCTGTCAACAATAGCTTCATCATATAATATCTTAATTAATGATGAAGCTATACGAGGCATTATATTATGTTCATATCTTGTTTCACCACCACTAATTTCCCATCTAGGGAAGTGAGTGTTATTATCAACATTATGACCAACTAAACCAACCCATGTAAGAACCAGCGGGCCATAAGGTTGAGTATCATATTCTTGACCTATAGCAGGTTTCTGTGTAATAGAATTATAATTGTTAGGCTCTGTCCAAATTACATTAGAATTTATTGTGATAGGCTTATGTATAATCATTATCATATTTCTATCAGTATAAACATCTCTATAAGTAGAAGAAGGAGAACTGGATGACCAATCACCAAGAGTTTCTATGCCGGGTGGAGAAACATTCCCATGAATCCAAGTCCATATATTTCTAATATATCTAACTCTATAGAAAGATTTTTCATGTGGCCAAATATACAAATAACACTTATAACCATTATAATCAAATGAATATCTTTCTCTTAAGCTATAGGGATTTGTAGAAAAATTTATATTTATATTTATATTATTATATCCTTGATGCCAACTTGGTCCTTCTACTAGATTTAATCTAAGTGCACTTGCTATATCTGTTGATGTTATTGGATGTGTATGACTATTTAATTCATGTAAGTGATTTTCTAAACGAATAAACATATTTGATAATACATTTTTTAAATTAGTTAAGGTGCCTAAATTAACAATCTGCGCTTGTGTCTCCAGGGAGGTGGTTATTGTTGGAAATGCTGTATCAATTGCTCGGTTAATTAAAGTAACAATGTTAGGATATTCCTCTTGAGGCGGGGTAAATTCTATGTTGCCGGGCCACCCCTGTACTGCAATTGGTTTAAATGTATTTGCAGATGCACCTGATGTATTTATTTGTGTTACATTTGGTTGATTTGCCACCGCTAAACTAAAAGCAGTTGATATTTTTCCATTTTGAAAGCCAAAGGCAGAATAAACACCACGGTTTGATGTCAAAGGAATATTAGTTCCGGTGACACTTCTTCCAATAAAATTTTGTATATAACTTTTATCTCTATGTCTTGTCTCTTCAAAAGAAGTTATTTCATCTATTCTTTTATCTATATTTTCAAAATCATTTAATAATTTAACAGTAGCTTTAATTAGCCCGCCTTTATTACTTAATTCATTAAATTCAACTGATATATTTTTATCAAAATTATTATCATCAAATAAATAATGATTAACATAATAAAAGTTATTAAAAGTTTCTTTTAAAGCTTGACCAACCATAGTCATGTAACTTTGTAATTCTAAGTTTGTATAAGCTTCACCAAAAAGAAGTTTATAATTATCAGTAATGTCATATGATGCAGTAAATGATGGCAAACCACTAGAATTAAAATTATTTACATTTGAAGTTAAATTTATAAATCTATCATGTTTAATACCAAGAACAGGATCATCTCTAGTTACTTTAAGCAACTCAGGTGTTGGCATAAATGCAAAAACTTCTAATGCATTAAATTCCCAATCATCTTCTTTTTTTGATCCAGCAGTTGACTCTAAACCAGCTTCCATTGATACTTTACCAGTTGAACGAACTGTATTAGATAAAAAGTCATATACCCAAGATATTGGTTTGTACATTTTTGCATTTTCATCATTTGCATTATTGTTTACTGGATATTTTGTTTCCTTAAAAAATTGTACGGCTTGAGTATCTTTATATCCATTAACATAAACTGGTCCAACATGTGTTATAAAATCAATTGAATCTTTTGGATTACGATGTTCTCCAGGTTTGACATCAAAATAAGTTGCATTTTGAGTTATGTTATGTATTTGCTCATCTGTTTTGCAATGTTTAATGTCTTCATCACCAACGAAATAAAGTTTATTTCTCGTTATGAGATTTTTTTGCTCATCAGAAAATGGATGCCAAGCTAATTCATTGAGTAGCTGGTTAATCATAAAGTGTTGATGTTGAACTGGGCGTTTTCTTAGCGTAATTCTAAATGGAATTTCTAAAGTGTGTTCTGTTCTTTTTGTTCCAAGAGGCCAATTTAATCCTCTATATTTACTATAATTAGATACATCAGTACCAGGTGGAACTTCATAAATTGAAATATACCAAGATTTATTTTCTGCTCTACCAATAGTCCAACCATATCCATAAAAGGCTTCAGTTTCTGGTACGTCATCTTCTTTTAAGTTAACATTTAAAAGCTCCTGTGGTACTGGAAAGAAACCTGGTGATATATAATGATTTTGATTATTCATTAACATGCATAATGAGAAGTCATAATTTTCAGCATTCATTCCATTTGCATCAATATAATCCATACCAACTAAATTGCTAATCCAAAATCTTAATGGTTTTTCAAATGTATAAGGTGGTTCGACTTCTTTTAATTCTATATCAGCATCTTGTATTTGTATTCCTTCACAGAAAATGTTTGTTGCATACCAAGGAGAAACTGATGTAAAAAACAAATTATCATTAATTGAATTAAATGTATCTACACTTAATTTTCTAGTATCAATTCTAAGATTAAATGGTGGAGGAGTTGTGCCTTCTAGTTTTATATCAATAAAATCTCTAGTTTTTCTCCAAGTTTCATTATAATAATATATTTTATCACTAGGCCATTCATTTATAAAATCAGTAGCTTGTAAATAAAATTCAGGAATAATTTCAACAGTTGTCATTAATGAATCAATAAAATAAAATTCAAATCTTTTATGAGGAGGAACAAGCATGTCTTTATCAGATCTTTGTCCCCAAACAAATTTGTCACTATCTTGGAACCATTCTTCTGTTTTACGTATTAAGCCATCAGGTGGTGGCGGATAATCACCTTCAACTAGTACTGTATAATAATTTTCAAGTGGCTTTTTGTCGTGTGATGTAGGTTCTTCTTCTTTCCCTCCACCTTCTAAATTTTTTCCATTCCATTCCCATTTAGGAGGATCTATATTACGTCTCCAAGTTCCCCATTCTATTTCTTCACCAGATGACCATTGTGACCAACTACTCCAAGAAGGATTACCGTCATCATCTTCACCATAATAAGTTCTAGTTTGTGTTTGTTCATTAAAATAAGCTGGTCGTATTACCCCCAAGTTATAATCATCTTCTAATGTTATTGGCTCATATCTTGTTCTAGTTTGTGTATCTCCATCAGTGCTAGTACTTTGAGTTGGAAATCCAACTTGTTGTTCTTCCTCATTATACCAAAGCCAAGAAGTTCGTGTTGGCGGCAGCCATTCCCAAAAAGATTCTCTTCCTCTTACTAATATCTCATCATTCATAAAAGTAAAAGTGTGTTCTTCATCATAATCAAGTGTGAAGTCTTTATCGCCATAGTCAGGATATCCTGGATATTCAGGAATATCATTATTTACAGGATTTGCAGGATTTTTAGCAGGGTCGCCTTCCCATACCCAACCCCTTTCATATTCAGCAGGTTGTGGAGTTTCACTTAAAATCACTGTTGGTCTTATATATGATGCGCCTTCTTCTACATCTTTTGATTGACATATAATTCTAAATAATGCATCATTTAATGTTGTAGTAATATGTTCTACATCAGTTTCTGGATTTAATATACCTTCACTTCTTAATAGTCGCGGAGTGTCACCCTTAGCTTTAAATTCAATATTTAATTCATATCTATGATTAAGATTATTACTATCAGGAGATTTTAACCAAAGATCAAAATCTAATTCAATGTTAGGTAATATTTTAGAGCCAGTAAATTGTTGGTCCCAATAAGATCTACTATCAACAAATTTTTCTATTTGAATAGCTGTTTTAGATATTCTACCATTTATAGTAAATTCGGGCCACAAAAACTCACTATCTTCTGCTGTGCCTTCAAATTCATATTTAATCTGTGTTGGAATTTCTTCGCCATTACCAAGAGTGTAACATAAATTATTTTTAAAAGTAAAATAATCATTATCTAATCTTTCTTGGAAACTGTATTCTTGATTATATTCACCCCAAGTCCAATTAGAACTTTGCCCAACAGTGAACTCAAATAAGTCATAATATCTAGTGTATTTAACTAAATTAGTAAAGTCTATATGTGTATCAATTAATGGAGATATGTCTCCATTTTTGTTAATAGGTGTAGGTAAAATATCTCCTTCTAAAGGCTTCTTAATTTTTCTAACACTTTTCGTATCAATTACAATATAACCTGGATCAGCGTAAACTTCACCCGTTACAGAATCTTTATAGGCAGGTTTAATTGTTCCAATTGGCGCAAACTTTTTTAAGAACTTTGGAAATCTACAGTCTAATAAGACTTTGTTTTTTGCAAACACAATACCAATTTTATATTCAAAAGTTCTAATTGGGGCAGATGTTGAAACTGTGTTGCTTCCATCATTAAGTAAGTATAACTCTTTTCCAATTTCATCTTCTTTGAATTGGAAATTACCAGTTATCAAACCTAATCTATTACATTTTACCGTTTGACCTGAAAATTGTGCTAAATTAACGTGACTACTTTCATTTTTATAATAAAATGCACCAACTGGAGAATGCTCATTATCTAAATCATTTTCTTCATATATAATTCTACCGACATCTTTTCCACTTAAATCTTTATATATCTTAACAAAAAGTAATAAGTCTTTATTAGTTGTTATTACTCTACTATCATTATTTATTCTTTCTAATTTAACAGCAAATTCGGTAGAGTCAGTTATTCCTCTAACATCACCTGCAGTTTGCACTTCAATAATAATTCGTTGGCCATTAAAGCCATCTATTTTTAATGGCGCATCTGCAATTGTACCAACTGATATGATATTTCCGCCATCATAATAAGCTTCATCTAAGTTTAAAGTTAAAGCTCCTGGATTTTTATTTGAAACATAAACTATTTTTCCAACATCATCATAAGTCCAAACATATCTTCTATCTTCATCTTCTCCGGTAAATGGTGGCTGATAAACGTTTTTTCTATCATCATTTAATTTATATTCAATTTTACCCTTTGAAAGGACATGAATTTTTTCAAATGAATTTTCTTTAGCTTTACTATCTCCTGGTTCTAGTGCAATTCCAATACACACTTTATGCTTACCTGGAGTAGTTAACACAACGCATGGGTCTTCTGTTATTTTTTCATCTGGAATTAAGTCTTCTAATGCACCAATTGAAACAGGTTGCCCTCTTTTAATATAAGCAATATGTTGGTCATTTGAAGAATTGCCAACATCATAAGTTGACATTGGTTGAATCCACTGAGATTCATCTGTGTGGTATCTAATTTGATTAGATTTTTCATCTATCCATAAATTTCCAGGAGTATGTAATCCTTTTACGTTTTCATCCATATTTATTTAGTCCTTCTACCATTTCTCATCGTTTCTAAGTGGTACTAATAATGCCTGTCTACTTGAATGCCAAGTTCCATCTGCTGCCATATAAACACTCCATGCTGGAATAACTTCTTTGTTTGATGAGAATTCATCCACTCCAATTTTAGCAACACCAGTGCCCCAAGCATCAGATGGAGCTTCATTTCGATTATATCGTTCATCATATATTGTATTTGGATTATAGAAACAATTACCAGGTTTTTTGCTATCATCTGTTTCATAATCTTTATGTAATTGATATAAGCCGCCAGCTGCAAGATTATAAGGAACTGGAATTGGTCTATTATATTCATCTAATTGTGTATCACTATTTCTTCTTTTAATTGAACCATTAAACACTTTAACATTCTTAACATAAGTCATGTAATATGCTAAATTCCATCTCAAGCCCTTAATGAGTGATTCTAATTCTCTTAATGAAAGTGGGTCCACGAATGGCTTGTAGAACTCAGGAGATGGCATATTTCTAATTCTGTTCAATAATTCTGGGTTCATTATACCAGCACAAATATCAGTGTTAACTTCAATTAGTTCCTTCATTAAAACGTATTCAATATCAGTTGGAGTATCAACCCAAGATTTAACTTCAAATTCGCCTCTTCTAAAGTCATTATCAAATGTGTAAGCTATATCAATTGGGTCGCCAATTACTTCTTTATTATCAACTTCAAATCGATGTTTCTTAAGCTTAATAGATGTATCAAATTCATTTTTCCCTCTTGGGTAACCGAGGATTCCAATTTCTAATTCTTCCGTTTCATCTTCATTAGTTTCAGTTATTTGATAGTCACTTGGTTTTCTACCTTCAACTAGCCTCTTAATCATTATCCACAATTCGTCTATAGTTGGTGATATAACTCTTCCGCTAGTGATTATGTTACCAGACTTTCCCATTAAAGTTGGTTCATCATTATAATCCTCAGCTGGAGTTCTTCCATCAGGGTCAAACCAAACTGGTGGATATCCATTTGTTACTTGAGCTGTTATGTTATGTTCACCTGAGCCAATAACAAACGGCTCAATTGGAAGAGAGCCAATTTTACTTTCAGTTTTATGTGAATCATCAATAATGAGATCTATTTTTTCTTCTAATGGCATTGTTTTTAATCTTGGATTAAAAGGCAATAAATTGTCTGCTAAAATATCTACTGATGGTGTAGTTACCGGAATATATGCTCTACTATCTTTAAATGAATCCTCTAAAACTGTTGCGTTTCTATCAGAAAATCTACCAGAATATTTTCTAAAATCACCATAATTTGTTAAAATCATATTCTTATGAATTACATCAGCTTCTTTATTTAGATATTGATCGAAATCTTGATAATCAATATAATCAGCAAAGAATGAACACTTAACCCATACATAACAATTTTTTAACATGAAAGCAAGAATTGGATTCATTCTGTTTACATTGCCAGCTTCTAAGTGAACTAATGGTCCAGTTAGAAAATCATTTAATGAAATTCTTTCATCAAAATTAAATCTAGAATTGTAATATCTAAAAAAGTTTCTCCAAACTCTTGGTGAACGCATGTTTAAGCATAATGCATTATATGCAGAAAATCCAGAATCTTCTTCTAAAAATCTCTCTTCAAAGTTTAAGTCTTTTCCACAAAGAATAATATCAGCATTTATTGCGTCTAATAAATCATTTTCAGATGCCACAGTGTAAGGATCGCTATAATCTGTCCAAGTGTTATAATTATCTTGGTTTATATCAGATGTAAATAGAATTGAATTAGTGTAAACTTCATGGGTATTAGTAAATTTAATAGCAGCATTTTTATTGAAAACTTTAAATGCTGTATTTATAGTTATAGATGTTTCTTTATTAAGCGCTGGATTATAAAAGAAATCATTAGTAGCAAATGGCATTAAATTTAAGAAATCAATAATTTCTTCATAAGTCACTTCTGCATCAAATGGGAAAACTATATTTTCATCAACACCTCTCATTAAAAAAGTTTCATAATCGATATAATGTTGTAAATCTTTTGCTATAGCTTTTTCATAATTGTTAACAGTTATTAATGATGGTTTATGTCTAGAATCAAATTTTGGCAATGCAATATCGAACCCAATTTTAGACCATCTTTCAAATGAGACTTGAGTTGATTCCATATCTTCATATTCTTCTTGAACATTGACTTCAGGAGATAGCACCCTATAGCCTCTTGGCAATTCCCCTCTTGAACTGTCTGGAACTCTATAAGCTTTCTCATCAAATGCAATTATGTTATGTTGTAAAGTCAATCCAACATTTCTAAAGTTAGTTATAGACTGAACTGGAGTGTATCTTGGTCGAATTACATTTTCACTATCATAATAAAACATTAAATCAAACATTGAAGCTTGAACAGCAACTGGTCTATAATTACTTTTTGAAAGAGGTACTTTCCATTCTTTATATAAATTTACTGGGCCTGCCATTAAAATCTCCTATAATTATTAGTTAGTAGAAGATATCTATAATTTTGAACATAATTTTAGTTAATCTTATATATTATTATGAAAACAGAACGTTTCAAAACGCTACAATATGATGGACCGCTATTTCCAGAAGAGTACCGAACTAAGGGGTACGATCTTGCTGGCGAAAAGCTCCCTCCTCTCGCAGAAGAGATGCTTTGGATGGCGGCTCGTTTCTTGGGCAGCGATTACGAAAAAGAAGCCTTTCACTCTTCAAACAAGAATATGTGGAAATGTCTAAAACCGGAACTCACAGTCAATCAGCAGAAACTGTCGTTCCCCAATGACTTCATTCCACTCATGGAAAACATGAAGAGGGCAGCAGAGGCAATTAAGCAGATTACGAAAGAATCCTCAAAAATCGACAAAGTCCGTGTAAAAGAGTTGAAGGAAGGACTCAAAGAGAAGTTCGGATATGCGCTTCTCGATGGAGTTCGCCAGCCGCTCGTTACTTACATGGTTGAAGCCCCTAACTGGATTATGACTCGCGGAAAGGACCCCAGAAAATTCTCTTGGAAATATCGTGTCCAGCCCGGCGATATCGTCTACAACACTGACAACAAAGCCATTTGGGTTTACAGTTACAAAATCAAATGTGGAAGGCCGGAAATGGGTTTTCCCGCTCTGAATAAGACAGTTACTTTCCATGGCAAAGTTTCACTGAGACAGGAAAACATAACTGGCAAGTTTGACAAAACTTCTGATATTCTCAAAAATTGGGCAAACATAAACACAGCCATTGACAAGGGATGCGCTGCTGGTACTGATGAAGCAATTATCATTTACTTGATTATGCAGACTGGCATTCGTATCGGTAATGAGAGAGACGAAAACAAGCAAGCCCTAACTTATGGGATGCAGACTTTAGAGTTTCAGCATCTCAGTGTTCTACCAAATAACGAGATTCAGTTTGATTTTCTTGGAAAGGATTCAGTACCTGACCAGCGGATTATTTCCGTTCAGCCTACTGTCCATGCCTTCCTATCAAAGCGTCTCAAGGCACTCAAGGCTGGTGAGCGGATCTTCCGCCCCAATGTCAATGTAAATAGTTACCTCAAGAGAATCCAGCCAGGAGCGACCGTTAAGAACCTCCGCACTGTCGTTTGTAACGAGGTGCTCGTCAACAGCCTGAAAACTAAAAAAGTTACTAAGGCAAATACTGATGCTGAAAAACTTAGAGCAATATTTGAAGCCAATTTGGAAATTGCAAAAACTTTGAATCATCAGAAAAATGTTGGCAAAAACCAGAAGGAAGGCGAGCAGAAAATTGCTGAGAGAGTGAAGAGAGCAAAAGAGCGGGTGAAAACTATTAAAGCCGCTCATGCTGGAAAGGTTACCAAACTTGATGAAAAAGCAAATAAGTTCAAAACTTTGTATGCTGGTACACCTAAACTTCTCAAAGAGAAACTGGACGAAATCAAAACAGCAAAAGCAAAGTTAGTAACTCAAATGGAAAAAGCCAAAGCAAATATCGAGAAGGTTGAACTTGCTCTTGACAAGAAAAAACTGACAAAGGATATTTCACTTGGTACAAGCCTCGCCAACTATGTGGACTTCAAAATCATCAAGTCCTACTGTGACGAAATTGACTTGCCAATTGAAAGGATATTTTCCAAAGCTCAAATGACAGTAGTTGAAAAACAAGTGGAAAATTGCCCACCCAACTATTGGAGAACTTATCCCTCATGAACTATGAGGATTATCGGAACCACATCTGCAACTGTTATGAAAGACATGTTGCAGGTGGAACCCCTCACAGTCTAATCAAGAATAAACTACGAGATGTAACTAGAAGATTAGCAAAGAGTCGCGGTTTTTTAGTTTTAGAAAAAGAAAAGAGAAGCACAAATTTAACTGAACATCATATTTATGAAATTGGCGAAATTTTTGAAAGATGGCAGTGGGAAAAAAACTCAGAACAGTCGATACTAGACTCCTATGAATCTTGCTACATATTACTATGTAATTATCGAACGCATGAGCGAATCCACGAAATATTTGATTTTGAAGGTATGAATTCTTCAGATAGAATTAGAAACATCCAGGAAGAATTTGGTAATATTGTCCTTTATGATAAATGATCTTATATCTTAATAAGAGGAAAACAAATGAAGTTAAATGACAAAGTTTATGATGTAACTAACTGCCTTGAAAATGAAAGCAGCGAGTTTACTATTGCCGCTAATAGCAAAATGTTTGATATTCTGTCAAGCAAGATTTATGAAGACCCAATCAGAGCAATCGTGAGGGAACTTTCTTGTAATGCGATAGATGCAAACATTGAAGCGGGTAATATTGAACCAATTAAAGTTTATCTTCCAAACCATCAGTTTAACTCGCTCATAATTGAAGACAATGGTATTGGTATGACTCATGATGATGTTATGACAGTTTATAAGTCATACGGCAAGTCAACTAAATCACACAGCGACAAAGTTATTGGAGCTCTTGGACTCGGTGGAAAAACTCCGCTCGCATACACTCAGCAATTTACTTTGACTACTGCAAAAGATGGTGAAAGAAATCAGTACATAATCTATAAAGACTCAAATGGAATTCCTAATGTCAATCGAGTAAACACTTCCGAGGCTTTTAATGAAACTGGAACAAGTGTTGAAGTGCTTGTTAAACCTGAGGACACTCAAAACTTTCACAAAGCAGCTTTGAAAACTTTTCTCTTCTTTGATAAAATGCCTTTGATAGTTCGTGGAGAAGAGGACTTTTACAACGTCATGGCATCTCTTTTCTTTGACTACATGACAAAGAAAACAGCTGAGGATGGCCCCGCTATTTATGAAGCAACTCGTAATTTCGTTAAGAATTACAACGAGTTAAATAAGACTTCTGACACTTGGAACTTCTTATCCAAAATATTGAAGAGTTATGGAAGCACTCACGGTGTAGTAATGGGCCAAGTGTATTATGATGTAAATGTAACTCAACTCATAAACACTGAGACAGAGAATGCTTGTAAAATTAGCATCAACTTTCCAGCCGTTCATGGAAGGTATGACACAGAGTTTAAGAAGCTCATTCACATTCCAATTGGAGCAGTTTCAATCCAGCCTTCAAGAGAAAGCTTAAATTATAGCAAAACTACAATTGAATATCTGAAGGATATTTTCCACAAGGACTTCAATGAGTTTAAGGCTGACTTTGTTAAGAAGGCTTCAACTCCAAATAATTTCATCAAGAACAGAAATAACATTCCCCACCTTCCCAGAATATTAGTTGGTGAGTTTGACGAAATTGAAGAGTTCAAGCAAATAAACAAGCAATTTGAGCAGCATATAACTAATAAACTCATAACTGGTACTTATATGTATAAGCCCAGAGCCCGTCGTAATAATCGCTTTGAAGTTACTAACATTCCAGTTTACTGTGCAAGCAACACAAAAGGCGAAGATTATGTTTATGACTTGGGCAAAGCAATAATGAAGGGTGAATATAACACTTTACTTATTATTGATGAACCATTAGTTAAGGAAAGGCTCGACGCATTTTTTGGTAAGGCAGCAGCAAAAAAGAAGTACTGGACTTTAATTCCCGCTATTTTAGAGAATAAGTTCCAATTAATGAACGACATAAACATTAGGGAATCAATTTTCGTAGATGAAAAGACTTCTGAAATCATAACTAAAATGTTCCCAGAGTTTGTCTCAAAGAAAACTTCATCATTCGTCCCAATTAAAGTTCCGAAGCCCAGGGTGCCTAAATCAGCCACTCTGGCGGATGACAAGGACAGCTACACAGTCTATGATGCAATATCCGGTAAATATATTGACCCAGTAGACGCCCTCAAGCTGACTAATACTACGTACGAGTTATTCGAGGGAAAGGTTGACCAGAGAGGATATTGGATAAACCCAAACTTTAAGGATCTGAAAGCCAATCCAAAACTGCCCAGAAATAAGGCATTCACAATCGAGCAAAAAGGTGTGATGATAAACTCCGAGTACAACAAGCACTCAATGTTGAAGAATACTTATATTCGTGACTTTATTCAGCAACCAGCTCATCACTTAATGATCAGTTACAACTATTTCAAGAATGCGAACATAATGAAAAACAAAAACTGGACTTACATTGATGATTACTTCATTAAGCAAGTGAGCGCAAATATTGATAAGATAGTCACTTATATGACTACCCATATCTTGTATGGTTATTCAATATTTGATTACACTAAGTCAGCAGAATATGTTCTTGAACTTGGTAGCAAATATGTTGGTTTTAATGACACAGCTTTTGGAAAGGAAGCAATTAGAAGATTAGAGGAAATCAAAACTCAGGAAACTGGTTCAGCCAGACAATTATCTGTGTGGAATACTTTAACTAAAATGCTGAATAACACCTACAGAACTTTTTATGATACAAAAGTCCACAAGGACATAATGAAAAAACTTGTTGGACTTGATATCATAATTAAGAATTTTGACAACTCAGCAAGAACAGATTACATAACTGATATGTTCAACAAGTACCCAATGTTAAAAGTGACTCAAAACTTTTCTGGAAGAGCTTTTGAAACTAAGGAAGCTTTCCAAATAGTGGTGGATTATGTAGCAAATGTGGAGAAATTATGTTAAACTATATTTTGACTGATGAAGCAATAGTTATCCCAACTGGCAAAGAGATATTACAAGTCTCGAGAGGGGATAAAAGATTCAACAGAATTGCTGAAATTTTACACAGAGAAAAAACTACATTAAGTGAAATAATGATAATTATAAATCGATCATTTAATTATGAAGATGATGAGATATCATTTACACAAGAAAAAGGCTCTGATGAAATTGAAGTCTTCTACAATGGAAAATACTTCACATTGGATAATAGATTAGCATTAGAGATTAAAACTCTTCTCGAAATGGATGATGGATTTAGAATTGAATATGGTGTTAAGTTTATCAAAAAACTTCTTGATGCTAGAATTCCATTTAACTATTTATTGTCCTCATTATTTGAGCAGGGCTTTTCATTCACATCTGATGGTAACATTGTAACTGTCAAAAGTGGTGAAAGTAAAACTGAAGTTCCAGGACATTATATTAGAAATAGAAGATTACAAAATGATGATTATGCATTGTACAACTATATAGTTATCGAGCCAAAATATCTTTTTAGAGATGATGATGACAATATTTGTTACAGTGAATATCATGTTATTGGAACTATAATGGGTGGACTTCATAAAGTTAAGCCATTCTTAAAAGGAACATACGTTGGAATATCAGACAGTTTAATTGAACTTCATGATTTGGTAGTTAACAGAGAGATTACTGATGAGCTTGAATCTTTCTTGGGTAAACATTATGGCCTCGAGAGAATCAAATCATTCACTGACAAGATAACAATGATAGAAAGTTTTTCGAGAAAGTTGGAGGAATTAGGTGTACCGATGGATACCATTTTCGCTAGTTGATAGCCCCAATGGAATTGCAGCAGTTGCATTTGCAAAGGGGTGTTACTTTTCATGTTTCTATTGCCACAACCCAAGTCTCAAAACTTTCGAGCCAGAAGAAGAGGACTTAACTGTTGATGATATCGTTACGAGAATCTATGCAATAAATCCAAAAAATATTGACTGGCTAACTGTATCGGGTGGAGAACCTCTGTTCAAAGATATTGATGAACTTAAAATGATATTTTCAACAGCAAAAAGTTGTGGATTAAAAACGACAATTTATACGACTGGTTGCTTACCCAACAAAATAGAAAAGCTTTTAGATTATGTTGATTCATTTCATATTGACTATAAACTTGACAAAGTTATGACTGATGGACATACGGTTGATAATAGAACGTTAGAATCAATTGGAATAGTCCCAAAAGATCGCTTAATAGTTAACACTGTCGTAACGGAACTTCATACACCTGACTTATTAAAAGCAATGGAAAGAAATCTCGAAGGCGTCAATTGGAAAAAGACACCTGTGAATCTACTCTCCTCCTCCACCGGAATCGCCGCCCCCGCCTGAGTCGCCTCCTCCAGAGTCTCCACCGCCACCTGAATCACTGCCTCCACTATCTCCGCCAGAATCTCCACCGCTATCGCTATCACTTCCAGCATCACTGTCTCCAGCATCTGCATCAGAGTCGGCATCACTTTCAGCATCAGCTTCTGCGTCTGCATCTTCGGCTTCAGCATCTTCTGCGTCTTCCTGTTCTGCTGCTGCCTTCGCATCTGCTTTTGCATCTTGGAATGCGGCTATGGCTCCTTGAATACCACCAACTACAGCACCAATTGCTCCACCGATTCCTCCACCTTTTCCTGCACCAGAAGCAAAACCATCTAAAGCACCACTCAATGCGCCTTTGGCTGTTGCCCCAAATGTTGATGAAGTTTGTACATTGCTAAGAGCGTTTTGTGCGATGCCAGCAGCAGCTCCTAAAGCCCCGGCTCTACCACCAGTAACTGCGCCTGCTGCTATTTGACCAATGTTGGAAGCAGCTTGTCCTTTGCCAGATGTTGCATTTGTGATACTGTTGGCCATTGAAGCTCGACCATTTGAGATTGCGTCGCTAATTGCGCTGATACTTTCAAGAGATGCTGCTTCATTTAGTTGATAGATTTCTTCGAAAGATTTGATACGACAACTTTCATGAATTTGTGAGAAGCTTTTTATTTGTGGTTGTTGACAGTCTTCATGAATTTGTGCAAATGTCTTCAAAGTTATCTCCTTGAAGCTCGATAGATCCTCATAAAAGATTCTTGAACTGGTTCTGGTTCTTGTGTTTGTTCAGGTTGTGCTGGAGCAGCTTGCTGTTGTTGTCCGCCTCCACTATTACCGCCACCGCTGTTTCCACCGCCACCTTGACTTTGTTGTACTAATTGTTGTACTCTTTGTGGGTCAAACCCAGCAGCTTGAAGAGCTTGAACTCTCTCTTGGCCATTACCATATCTGCCAGCCCAAACATCTCTTGCAGCTTGCTGATAATCAGCATCTGTTTTTTCGCCTTGTGCAGCTTGTTCACCACCAGCTTGTGCAGCAGCCTGATCTGCATTATTCTGTCCCTGTGCAGCATCAGTTTGACCCTGCTCATAACCAGCTTTGAATGCAGCTTCTTTTTCTTGTTTAGCTTTTTTCTGATTCATTAAGGCACCAATGGGTGTTAACCCCGCAAGTCCTTTTCCTAATCTACTTAAAAAACCAAGTTTCTTTCCAGCATTACCCAACATCATTTGTCCAGCACCTTGCATTACACCGCCAATTCCTTGACCTTGTGTAAAGTTCTGTGCGCCCTGTTGTGCTAAGTTTTGTGATCTAGCATATAAATCATTTGGCTGATTTGCTTGTTGATAATTAGCATATGCTTGGTCAGCTTCAAAAAGCTGGATATACTCCTGTAAGTGTTGTGGATAATTTGCTTTTACAAATATATGCTCAAATGATTTCATTTATTTCTCCTCTTAATATCTACTACCTAATTTTGATGCAAATTCTTGGTCAGTTAAACCTGTCCAATTTCTTAATTGTCTGTCAGATGTTATTCTAGCTTGTGGGTGTAATTGATTTATAAAGTTTCTAATTTGTGGGTCAGTCATTTGTTCTTGTCTAAAATTCTGTCCATTTTGTATTGTCTTAATAATTATTGATTGAACAGCTTGTGAACCTTGTGCAGTCCATCTTCTTAACATTTCATCATTTACCATACCATTCTGTTTTGCTCTTTGTAAGTCCTGAATGCCTGCTGGCTCAGGTGGAATATTATGTTGCTCTGGAACCATAAAGAATGGGATTCCTGAAGGTGTTTGACCAATTACACCAGAGTCTTGACCAAAAGTTCCCTGTTGACCACTTGCTCCTGGAATTGGAGTTACAGGAACATTTACACCACCAATGTTAACTTGTTGAGTTGTAATTGCTTGAGCTGCATTAAAGTTGTTTGTATCTCTTTGAACCGTTTGTTGTGCCGCTGCTACTGATTGTTCAGCTTGAGCTTCTGCCTGTTGTGCAACTTGCTGTCCTTCCGGAGTTTGTAACCATTGTTGTAATGCAGCTTGTTCATCACCAAACATTCTAACAAGTTGTGTGTAATTTGGTGATTGTTTGAAAGCATCTAACATTGCTTGATCTCTTTGAGCTTCAGCTTGTTGAGTTGCTTGAGACATCGCTTGCTGTCCATGAAGATCTGCCATTGCGCCTTGAGTTGGCGAGAATGTAATTTGGTTACCAGTTTTCATTATGTGTCCAATTTGTTCTTGCATAGTTGCATCTTTAAATGCTGGTGTACCTGTGTTGCTTAATGGTTGTCGATATGGAATGTAAACTGTTGTTCCAGCATAAGGGCCTGCTGGAATCTGATAAGCATGACCTTGTTGTTCAGCTCCGGCTGGAGGTGCTACTTGTGGTTCTGGTGCTTGTGGATCTTCAGCTGCTACTTGTTCAGGTGGCATTTCACTTATTGCTGCTGCTTCTCCTGGGCTTGCTTCACCACCTTCTTCAGCTTCATCCTGTAACTCTTCAATTTCGTTTTCTATCTTCTCAACTTCTGCTTCAGCTCGTGGGCTATCACTTTCCCTTGCTTCTTCAGCTCTTGCTTCTAGTCTAGTTATCTGTTGTTGTACTTGTTGTGATGAACCACCAGAGCTTCCTCCACCACTACTTGCACCTTGTTGGATTCTCTGTTGTGCCCAAGTTATATCGCCCTGATTTAGAACAACTCTAGTACCATCTGATCTAATCATATAGTCACCAGGTTGTGCTGCTGCTTGAGCTGCCATTGTATTTTCAACTTGATTACCAGTTGATGTTTGTGCTGCTACTGCTGCTGCTTGTGCTTGATCAGGTGGTGCTCCCGCTGCTGCTGCTGCCTCTTCTTGAGGTGTTGCATTTCCTTGTGGATTAAATGCTGCATCAGCTGGAGATTGTTGGTTCTGAGGTTGATTTCTATTTCTTCTATTTTGCCACCAATTTCTGATTTTATTTCCAGCCCAAAGTGCGCCGGCTCCTAAACCTAATGCTGGTAAGAAAAAGGCTTCATTTAATTCTTCAAAGTTTTCTTTAATAATTTTAGCTTGTTCATTTAATTGTAATCTTCTCTTTATTAAATTATCATTATTAAATGATTCTCTAATAGTATTCATTCTTTCAAATGTGCCAGTTTTATAATATTGTTCTAATAAGATAATTTTACTTCTAAAATTTTTTCTTTTAAAAGTTGGATTAAATATCTTTTCTTCTATTTTTTCTAATCTAATTATAGTTTCTCTTAAAGTTGGCCAGTCTTTTTTATTAGTAAAAGGAATTAAACCAAGATAAGCTTCTGAAAATCTACAGTGAGGAAACCATCTACCATTTCTTAATTCTTTTAAGAAATTTTTATTTTCATATTCTTGTAATCTTTCCTTAACTTCATTATTAGCTTCTCTTATAGCCGCTAATTTAGCATCTTTTGGATTAGATTGTCGGTACAATTTTTCAAAATTCATCTATTATTTCCTCTTTATATTTAGTTTATCTTCTATTTCTATTATTATTAGAAGAACTATTATTTCCACCACCAGTATCTATATCAACTATAATTTTTCTATTACCTGCTCCACCATTCATTGCTGTAAAACGATATTTATTTATTTGTTCATCAATTATATGAGGAGCTCTTACAAAATAATTATTACTATTTTGTATTGGATTTTGATTTTTATCTACCATTTGATAATCTTTAAATTCACTTATATTATATCTGGCTGCTGTATAAAAACCATCATATGAATCATCATCTAAAACAATCATATTATTTCCGCCTGGAGGATAAATACCACTCTTACCTGCTTGCATTGCCATACCAACAGGTGTTCTATCGGTTACTTCTCTTCCAGAATCTTTTAATGTTGCAACTACATTACCCTGTTGTTGGGGTGGTGGTGCTTGTTCATTTTGTGGAGCTGGGGGTGAACCTTCTGGAGTAATAGCATTCAAATCTTCATCATTATTTTGACCTGTTGTATCTTGCGGTTCTTCTCCTTGTAATTCTTCGCCATCTTGAGATTGTTGGTCATTTCCCTGGTTTTGTTGTCCACCATTATCTTGTTGTTGGTCACCACCTGACTGGTCATCTTGTTGCTGCTGGTCATTCCCGCCTGAATCTTGTTGTTGTTGGTCATTTGACTGTTGTTCATTATTACCATCAGATTGTTGTTGATTATCTCCGCCATCATCATTTGATTGTTGTTGGTTGTTATTTCCCTGATCTTGTTGCTGTTGGTCATTATTAGATTGTTGATTATTTCCACTATCTTGATTTTGTTGCTGCTGATTATTTTGTTCAGGCGCTTGTTGATTATTATTCTGTTCTTGTGGTTGCTGTTGAGTTTGTTGTTGCTGTTGATTGTTATTCTGTCCCTGTAATTGTTGGTTAACACCTTGTTGAATATCTTTTGGGTCAAAGCCAGCATCTTGTAATGCTTGCTGTCTAGCAGCTCCATTTCCAAACTTACCATCAATAACGGCTTGAATTGCTTCTTCTCTACTCATTTGAGGTTGTTGCTGATCTTGCTGTTGGTCTTGATTTTGATCTTGACTTTGGTCCTGCTGTTGTTGGTCTTGATTCTGTTGGTCATCTTGTTGTTGATTTCCGTCATTCTGAGGTTGCTGTTGTTGTTGAAAACCTTGTCTAGCTCCTTGAACAGCTCCTTTTATTCCACCAATAATTCCCTTACCAAAGTTTTTAACTTTATTCCAAGCATTTTGACGGTTCTGTTGTCGTTGTTGTGCACGCATATCTCTTTGCATGCCTCTTTGTTGATGTCTTCCCATTGGTTGTTGCTGTTGATCAGCTTCTCTTAATGCTGCTAATGGGAAAATTATATCTTCATTTTCTAAAATAGCCGTTTTATAATAAGTTTCTAATAGTTGTATTTTATTTTTATTTTTATAAAAAGCAGGACTAAATATCTTTTCTTCTAATCTAATTAAAGTATCTAAGCTTTCTTCTAAAACTAAATTGAAAAAGTTATCATCTGTTTTTGGCATTCTTGACTTAAAAATAACGGATAATTTTTCTTTTGGAATCCATCTTCCTTCTCTTAATTTTCTGTTAAAAAGTCTGTCACTTCTTTCTTGTAATTCTCTCTCTTTAAGAGGCACATAATTGTTTACAAATGATATTATGTCATTTACTTTTTCTTCTAATTTCATGTTAGTTCCTCAGTTTCATTTTCCTCTGATTGTTCTGATGTTGCTGATTCATTTGTTTCAGATGAGCTTTGTTCATCAGCACCAGAGTTCTCTACTTCAGCTGCTGCTTCAGGTGATTCACCCTTAGCTGCTGCTAGTAATTGTTGCCAAGCTTGTTTTATTTCTCCAATTTTAGCTTTTAAAGCTTCAACTATTTGTTTAATTTTTTGAATTAGACCTTCATCTAATTTTTCTCCTTCATTTAATTTTGATCTCATATAAATATCACTGAAATCATATAATGAAGAGTTTTGTAATTGACTATAATATCTATTCATCATTGGATTATCATTTGGACGATAATTCATATCTTGGGTTGCAAGATTACTCATTCCATTTGCTGCACCCATGCCGGCAGCCAATGAACGTCCGCCTGCTGTTGCCATTTGATTTAATCCACCAATTACATTATTTGCTCCTGGAATATTGGTTAACCTACTTACACCTGGAAGATCTGTAAGTGATAGCGGATTTCCTGTATTTGGATTAATAGAAACTTCACCAGGTTTCATTGCTGTTTTAAAGATATCTCTTCCAGTTCTTCCAGCATCTCTACTAAATAATCCCTGTGTAAATGATCTTCCTTGATTAACAATTCCACCACCTGAACTTTTAGCTGCATCTATTCCAGCTGCTAATCTACCAGCCCCACCTGCTACCATTTTCCCCCCTGCTATCATTACAACTATTGTTACTAAAGCTGAAATAACTATAGTTAAAAATCTTTCTAATGCATTAGGGGCATTATTTGCAATATTTCTAATAAACTTAAATGGGGCTTTTTTACATGCAGCCATAATTTTTGGTACAAGCCATGCCGTTAATTTTTCTGCTGCATATTTTGCAACTGCATTTAATAACATTACAGTAATAATAGCTAAAATAAATGCAACTACAGGAGCTGCCGGCCCAGCGAAAACACAAATTGGAGTAAAAATTGCTGTAAATTTTAATGCTTGTGGAATCATCATTACAGCACCTAAAACACCGCTTGCTAATTTTGCTAATCCACCACCAAATCTTCTTAAACCACCCTCATGTTGATCTCTTGCGGGGCCGCCTAGTGTTGCTTCAAAAGTTGCTTGTTCAGTTGGAGCTAAACCATTTTTAAATGCTGTTATAATATTACTATATTGTGCAGCAGCTTGTTGTGGATTTGTCATATATAGTGACTGTACTGTTTTAGCAGTATCAACATCAAGATTACCTGCTTCAATATGGTCTATTAAAAATTGAGCTAAACGATCTTTGAATCTTTCATCTTCTCTTAATACAATAAAAGATGTGTTTTCAATTAAGCGTTTTCTATTATTATCTAATCTATTTTTATATGTGCTATTACTTTCTCTTAATTGTTGTGTGTTAGTAAATAAAGAAGTTCTAGCATAACTTTCTAATAATTTATTTTTATAATTATCACTCTTATGTTCAAATGATTTATGGAATATTTTTTGTTCTAATCTTTCCATTTCTGGGATAGCTTCTCTTAAAATAGACCAATCATTATCATGAAAAGTGTGCATTGTTTCTTTATAGAATTCTGATAATTTAAACTCAGGAATCCAATAGCCACCAGCTGCAGCTTCAATAATTATTTGATTTTCACTTAAAGCTTCTTGCTCTTCTCTTATGTGTTCATATATTTGTGAATAAGTTTTTACAAACTCTTTGTTACTTTCATTAAATATTTTTTCAAAATCATTCATTATTGTTGCTCCTCTGGTACACCTACAACGTCATCTACCATTTCGTCTTTTAAAGTGTCTTCTACTATATCTATCGCATTCTTAGTCATTTCACTAGTTTGCGGATTATTTAATTCAGCCTGTAACATTGCTGTTGCAGGACCTGAATAAGTTTTATTTAACATTTCATCAAAATATTCTACTACTGCAGCACATGCTGCTTTTAAGTCTGCCATTATGCCGCCGATCCATGCATTGCTTGTGTAACTCCTTGATTTATTGCATTCTGAACCATATCATTTAAGTTAACACCTAATTGACTACCAAGTTGAGTTATAGCATTTCCAGCGTTGCCGCCAAACTGCTGTAAAATTTGATTTGGTTGAATATTTCCTTGAGCAAGCTTATCAGCTACGCCCATGAATGTTCCAACCATTCCACCACTTTGTCCTCCGCCAAAAACGGATCCTAAAGCCTTTCCAATTCCACCACCAGCGGCTCCGCCTCCACCCACTGCCATACTTGCTACATTTCCAATCTTACCAAATATGCCAGAAGTTTTCTTATCTCCACCAATAGCACTACCGGCTTTATTTCCAATTTTACCACCGATGGCACCGCCTAATGCTGAACCTAATCCGGCACCAATAGCAGTTCCTGCTCCAGGTATGATACTGCCAATGGCGCCGCCTAACATACCGCCAATTTTGGCTCCGCCCATACTACCTGCTGCACCAGCTAATCCGCCAATTGCACCCTTAACTTTGTTAAATGCTTTTTTGAGGAATTCTTCTAACTGTTCTTCTCTCATTTGGTCAAGTTCAAATGATCTTTCACTATAACGATCATCTGCACTTTCTCTTATATGTCTATTCTTAAAAATTGAAGTTAAATAGTAACTTTCAATTATTTTATTCTCTTTTAATACATTAAAAGTTGGATTGAAGATTCTTTCCTCCATTTTTTCCAACTCAATGATAGTTTCTCTTAAAATTGGCCACTCATCTGGAAGCATATATTTAGCCAATGGTATGTATGCTTCTGATATTTTTTCTTCTGGAATCCATTCACCTTTTTGAACTGATTCAAAAAAACGAAATCTTTTATTTCGCTCTTTTATTGATGAGTAATTATCTGCATATTCAATGAAGGAATCCAATTCCATTATGCTGCTCCACCACCTGCGAATGATTGAACTAACGTTTGCAATACATTCTGTTTAATACCGTCTCCTAATTGTTTTGAGACACCTTTGGCAATATTAGTAATTTGACCTTTGTCAATTTTCCCGCCTGCAAGCATATTCTTAATAATTCCGCCAAGACCTCCCCCGCCTTGTCCGCCTCCTCCTCCAAGGAGACCGCCGATTTTTGATTTAAGTCCACCGAGAAGACCACCACCTCCTCCGCCTCCAGCAACTTTGCCCAAAAGAGCACCACCTGCTTTTTTGGCAAGTCCACCAACTAATCCACCAAGAAATTCATTAAGTTTTTCTCTAGTGTCATCAAATCGTTCATCTAATGAGAACTTTTCAATTAATGGATTAGAAAATGCAGCTGTTAAGAAATAGTCTTCTAATAAGTTTGACTTATTTTCTCTTAAGGCAAATGATGGGTTAAAGATTCTTGATTCTTGATAAGCAAGCAACATTAGAGTTTCTCTTAATAGTGGCCATTCATCTTTACTAATATGGGGAATTAACTCAACATAAGCTTCTGTAAATTTTTCAGTTGGGGTCCATTTACCTTCTCTAATATGTTTAACGAAACGAGCATTTTGTTGCTCTTCTCTCATTTGTTCTGTTACTTGTTTATAGTTATTAGAATACTCTATAAAACTATTTAAGTTCTCTTGTAATTCCTTATTCACAGCTGCTTGTACCTCTTGATAAGTGCCAGGCCCAAATTCTGAGTCTAGCTTTTGTTTTCTTTGATTTCCATTACCATATTTGCCAGCAATAACATCTTTGACTAAGTCTGGTATGTTTTTCTTTTTGAATGCACCTTTTACTCTGTCTATGGCTCTAGTAATTATGTTACCTCCACCACTTCTTCCACTTTGTTGTCCTTGAGCTGATTGCGCATTTAGCATTTCAGGTGTTGCTTCACCTCTAATCATTTTAGCTGTTGCACCTTCAGTTGGTTGTTTTCTGGAAGTTGCTTCTCCATGTCCAACTGTAGTTTTAGTTGGGTCAAAACCATATTGCTGCCCCAACTGCTGAGCTAATTGTTGACAAGCTTGTCTCTGTTCTGGTAAAACATCATTTTCATCATTTGCAATTAATGAAATACCAATAGTAGTTTGGTTATTAAAGCGGGGTAGCTTTTCAACTACACCCGCATGCCATGCTTGTCTGTTTATATCTCCAATTCTGTTGACTTTTCCTTCTCTATCAATTATGTAGTGATAAGCTAATCCTCTCTGTTTCAAAACGTTGATAACACCTTGAACAGTTCCTCTTCCTCCAGAATGGTGGATCATTAATCCTTGCGGTCTTAATGCTCCACCCTGGCCATTTGGGACTAACGAATTTTCATAAATCTGTTGAAAAGTCTTCATTTATTTCCTATGCATCTTCCCCGTAAGCTAATGCAGGGTCATTCTGTAAGTCGTTGTCGACATTTACTTCATCTTCTGGTTTTTCAGGTGTGCAACCTTTTGTGCACTTGATTTCACATTCGCCTTCACATTCACATTGTGTTGCTGTTTCATATACATCACTCATATTTATACTCCTATTGCTTTTCTAACTTGATCTTTGAAGAACTCAAACTGAGCTGGATCTTTAGCCCAAAATTCTGGGCACCTTTTCCATCCCACCATTTCCCAATGGTTGCTTATTCTTGAAGGATCTAAACCTGTTCTTCTACATATATCTGCACAAAGCGAAATACATGAGTTCAAAGTTTCAGGTGTAAACTCATTCCATGTTTTATGGTTCATACCAATTCCAATAGTATGCCAATTTGCTGTTTTTGCATTAGCAACTTGGTCACCAATAATCTCCCTAGCTCGTGGTGTGTAAATCAACTTTGACACTGGGTCTGGTTGAGATGTACCAACATGCCAAGCGACTTCATTTTCTGGAATCAATCTCATAATCTCTCCATCATGATTGATTAGATAATTGTAACTTCCAAAGTCGGTTCTGTTTGCAATAAAATTGCGGGTCTGAAGGGATGTCTGATTGACTGCTCCAACCCAATGTAACACAATACCGCGTAAGTCACGCATTGCGTCTCCACGTCTGTTAGTGGATCCTTTTACTAACAAATTCTCAGTAATTTGTAAACTCACTTCTTTTTCCTCCATAGTTGGTTTTTCAACATTTTCTGTAACTGGTAATTCTTCTTTTACTTCTGGCACATAAGGGTCCTCTACTGGAGTTTTGGAAATACCCAAAATCCAATTAATGAACTTTTCCCACAATATCTTGAGCATTAAATTCCCTTCAAAAACGAATCAATGCGTTCATTCAAAGTCATTGCTTGTTTTTTGTCTGACATCCATTGCTCTAAGAATTCGTCATTTTGTCCATCTAATAGATTACCAGAACTTGTCGTATGTCGAGGTGAGGCAAATGAGCTAAATCTTTCTTCTTTTTCTTGTCTATGTCTTTTTTCTCTTGCTTTAATTCGTTTGTTCTGATATTCTCTATGGTAATTGTAACTGGCATATTCTTCAGGGGTACCTTTTGGGTTTGGTATGTCCCAATCTTGCAACTGATACCTAACATATAAGTCATTCTTTTCATCTAAGGTTCCGTCTTTAACGGCCTCAGTTAGTTTATTGTTTAATTGAGTTTTACGATGGGCTAATCGTTGTTTAATGTGCTCTTCTAATAAGTCATCATCATCTTCTTCATCCCAGTCATCATCAACATCAAAATATTCATCACCAGGATCAAAGCCCATCATTTCTTGAGTTTCCCAATCGTCTTCATCAACATAATCATCTTCTAAATCATCCAATGAATCCGTTTCATCATCATTATACATTTCAACTTCGTCTAAAGTTAAATCAGTTAATGACCTTCTACCAGTTTTTGATGGGCTTCTTTTGTGGTCAGGTTTACCAACGATGTTACCCATTTCATCTAATGAGTCATCATCTAAACCTGCGTCTTTCCAAACTTCTTGTTGTTTCCAACAATCTTCACAGTAGGCTGGTCCTTCACCATTTTCACCTGGTCCCCAGATTTCACCATCACCATGAATCCACGCGCCACAACTATCACACTCAACACCATTCATTGACTCACATGCATCACATTTTCCATGATACATTTCATCACCACAATCTGGGCAGAAACCAGTAAAACCTGGCATCATTTCATCATTGAATCTTTCTTCATCCCAATCTTTAGTGTATTCAGCTCTATTAGCTTCATCTAATCTTTTTGGAGTGCCGCCTTCTGGTGCGCATTGTGTTATTGATGATGGTCCACCATCTCCTGCACATTGCATTTCTGAAAGTTGGTCTTCATTTCTATCGTAATTTTCAAGAAATTTCTCTTTTTCTGGAATTTTAGTGTCATACACTTCTTCATATATTTGATTTAAAATTGCTTTCTCTTTCATAATTATTTAGTTTAATTGAACAATATAAATAAAAAGGGCACTTAAAATAGTGCCCTATTTTATTACTTTTTCTTTTTAGTTTTCTGTTTTGGCTTGTTTTTTGCAACTGGCTGGGGGTTACCTTTTGCCTTAGCTTTATTCTTATTTCCCATAGCTAACCTCCTTAATATTCTTCACCACATCTTGAACAAATACCTGCAGTTCCATCTTCGTTCCACTCAATTTGTCCCTTACATGATTCACATCTATCATCATCAAATTCAACTTCGATGTTTTCTAAATCAAAATAGCCTTCGTTACAACCAACAAACATTTTTGCATTTTTAACGAAATAAGTGTTTGACTGCATTTCAATTTTTTCATCACCTTCATAATCTTCTAATCTTTCAAGTGCATACTCTAAAATGCGTTTAAGTTGACTCACTTTCATTCGTTTTCTTCTTCCTCTTCTTCGTCATATTCATCTTCATCAACATCATCCCAATCTTCATACTCTTCTGATATTTCATCATATAAGTCAGCAAGATCAGTTTCAGCTTGTTCTCTGTTACCGGCTCTAATTGTGTCGATTATTTCTTCTAATCTCTCGATTACATCTTCATCTTTCATAATTATCTATCCAATACAGATGTCCAACCAGGACTACCAACGACTTCTTTCCAGTCATCGATTGTTGATTTGCTAAGTGATAATGTGTTACCACCATATTGTGGATAATCACAATCCATAAAGTGAAAGTTAACAGTGAACTTATTTGGGTCCCCTGATTCAGTTTTGAAATCAATACCAGAAACACCTGATACCCAAACATTGTAGAATTTCCACATTGCTAATGGGTTAACATCATTTCTAGATGTGATATGACCAAATGTATCTTCGACGTCAGTTGGTCCTCTACTTGCTGTTTTTCCGCCGTCACCGACTGGACTGTTAATTGTTGTTGCAAAATATGCACCAGCAATTGTTGCTACTTCTATTCTTCCAAAGAACTGGGTTGCATTTGAAACACCGCCAGTTACTGGATCAACAATAGCCATTAACCAAGCTGTGAATCTTCTTCTTAAGTCAAATGCAGCATCTTCTCTGAATTGCATATCAAACTTTCTATCCATTGTTAAAGTTGCCTTAGGTCGATCAATATGTACGCCATGGTACTTGATCTCATAAGTTTCAATTTTTACGTCAGGAATTTTGAAGCCATCTGCTCTAACTGTTATTGGATAAGCACTAAAAGATGATTCTTCTGGTTGCCCACTTGTTGATGGAAAAAATATACGTACATCATACATGTGCGTTAATAAGTCAGCACCTGCATTTACTAAACCTCTAATTGGAGAGGTTGTTCTTCCTCTGTTATAAGACATTCTTTATTCTCCTTGATTATATAGTGAGTTTAAAATTTTCACAAAATATTGCTAAATTTAAGGCTAACTAATAAGTTCATATTTAAACTAAATATAAAAGGACAGATAAAGTTACCACCTTTATTTGGCGGAATTACATTTGGTTCCGCCTAACTTTTTTACTAATTATTATAGTGGCGTGGTAACCACTTAAAAGGAATTAAACAAATGGAAAAAGAATATTTTGGTTATGTTTATAAAACAACCGTCCCTCCTACGGAAAATCATCCATACGAAAGATTTTATATTGGTCAACATTCAAGTCCTATTTTAGATATTCATTATTTTGGGTCAGGAAGATATATAAGAGATATAATAAGAAAATATGGCACAAAGAATTTCAAAATAGAAGTTTTAGCTTGGGCTGATTCTTTTGATGAATTAAATAAATTAGAGGAAGAATTTATTGACAAAATATTGAAAGATCCTTTATACTTAAACATAATGAAAGGCGGGCATAATAATTTTTATAATGTTAGAAAAAGAAAATATAAGAATAAAAAGAAATTATTAGAAGATCAAAAAAGAATAGAAGATTATAGAAAAAAAGTTGAAGACAATAAAAGATTAAAAATAATAAAAGAAATTATAAATAATGTTAGAAAAGAAAGAAAAAGAGAAGAAATAGAAAATATCATTAAATTAAGAAATAATAGAAGAATAGCAAAGAAATTGGGAATGTTAAAAGTTTCATCAAAATAAAACTTGACTAACTAATAAGTTCAGAGGTGTTTTGATGATTGTTGATGTATGTTTTTTTGGAGAATTTTATCACGCAGAAAAGATAGATGAATATAGTGAGCTAATTACATTCATGAAACAATTCAATAAAAAGTTTTATGAAGACCATAACATATTCACTCAAACTCATCACATAATTCCAGCATTTGAATGTAAAGATTTAGATGAGATTGAAACAATTGAATTACCAGTTTCAATTCATTTTAAAGCCCACTATCTAAGAGCAAGAGAATGGCTATTTACACCCAACAAAGAACAATATGCGATTGGAAATTTTACTGAAGCATATTGCATATTAAAGAAGTTTCCACAAATTAGACATGCTTTTAGTAGAGAATACAAAGAGTCAGAAGAATGTTATCAGAAGTACTTTAAGCCTGAAACTTATGAAGCCCAATTTGGAAAAAGAAAAGCGGCTATAATTAAGAAGAAAATATCACTTGCAATGTCTAACCTTGACCCATTGACTATTAAGAAACGAAATGAAAAGATTTCTATTTATGCATCTCAAAGGCCAAAATCACATAATGAGTCTATTGCTAAGGCCAAACGTAAATCTATAATAAACGAAACTACTGGAAAGATTTATCTCTGTGCTGAAGATGCTGCTAATGATTTAGACATATCAATTTCTTCTATTAGAAGAAGTATCAAATATAAGAAAACTATGAATGGATATAGATGGGACTATTTAGTTTAGCTTGACCTCGAGTTTTCTTTCATAGCTAAATTTATCTTTAAAGATGAAAGAGTTTTCACCAGTCAAGAATTTTTTATATCTAACATAGTTAATATAATCATTATGAGTAATAGACTAAAGAAGAAAGAAGCAGCTGCAGCACATAACAATACTATGGAAATAGTAGAAAATATGCTACCACTCGGACAATGTGATTGTGAACTAAATGGTGATATGTTTATGTATCTTAAATCTGAAAAGGATAACATTTGGAATATCTACTGTACACAATGCACAGAAAAGAAGGACTTTCGAAAAATTGATGAGTACAAAAATGTCAAACTTTTCTACCCGCCTTCTGACATTATGAATACGCTTGTAAACACTTATGGAGAAGATGTAATAGTTGAGACACAGGAGTTGGCCAACTAATTATTAGGAGTAATAAATTGACAAAGAATTGGAAAATAGCATTTATCATCGTAGCTGTTATAGCCGCTGTCAGTACTGGGTTTGCTATTTACTACGGAAGGTCAGGTTCCGTCGCTTATGCCCAGGAGATGAACGCCATAAATGCTGAATTGAAAGCCCAAGGCGAAATTTTGGAATCTCAATTAGAATCAGCTTTAGAAGATTTAAGAGCATCACAAGAGTATGCTCTCATTGTTGATAATAATAATGAAGAAATCATTTTATTGACTATTAGTTCTAATGAGATATTAGGTGAGATTAGTGAGATTTTAGGTGGAATAAACATCAATAATTTGAGAGTGTCAGTTCAAAGATTAGGAGAATTCGCATTACACCAATTTAGAATCAACCAACGCACTTTAGAATTATTGGAGAATTAAGATGAAAAAAATCGTACTTATCGTTTTTATTGGATTATTAGCATCTGGCTTATATGCTTTTGAAGATGAAGAAATGTTACAGAGTTTTATTGATGGAGTAATGTTTCAAATTGACGAAATAGAAGAAGCATGGGAAAGAGTTAATGAAAGAGTCCAACTTTTAACTGAAAACAATGAAGAGATGCAAGCTCTTCTCAATGAATCAAGACAAATGATTGAAGCCTTACGAGTGAGATTAGCCTCTGCTGAAGAAGGTGTAATTGATGCACTTGAAAATTGGTGGTACATGGAAGGCTTACTTGACCAACAGAGAGCAATTTCAGATGCATGGGCAAGAGAAACAGCTCGTCTAATTAGAAAAGAGAAATTTCAACCTGTAGTTTTTGGGATAACTGGAGCCGGTATGGCTGCTGGTGGTTACATGCTTGGAACTGGAATTGCTAATCAAGATGTTAGAATGACTTCTTATGGAGTTGGAACCATTGCAATAACTGGAGCAGTTTACTTAATTGGCCATTATGTGTTTAATTGGTGGTAATTAGATTTTGAACATATAAGTCCAAAAACTTATATATTATACATGGAAAACCAAATAAAACTCGCCAATGAATTGGCCAATGAATGTAACGGTAAGTTTATCTCAACTCAGAGACAACTTAATAATGGCACTTTCGCTTTTGACTTTGGCGTAAAACACAAAACTTATGTCTTTTACAAAAATGGCGTAGTCCGCTGTTTAACTAAAAGGCCTGACCCTTACGGTCGAAATTTCAACATAACATCATGCACGCCAATTCTTTGGAATAATGAGAACGGTTGTAAACATATCCGTCATGTCTCATTTGAAGAAGCACTTGCATATTTCCGCAACAGATTCTCTAGGAAGAATTCCGACATTGTCGTTAGATAAAATCAGTGATTCTTATATATTATTAGGAGGCATATAAATGGCCAAAAATCAAATCGATCCCACTGGACCAACAAAAGATGACGATGATGAGGAACGTAATGTTAACGAGATTAGGGACTTAATCTATATCTCGCTTTCAGTTGCAGAGTACTCAAAGATTCCGTTTCTCTTTTTGGGTAATCCTGGGATTGCAAAAACTACTGGCGTCAGAATGTGGGCGGAACAGTATGGTTACAAAGTCACAACGCTTATCGGTACACAGAGAGTGGCGGAGGAAATTCTCGGTTACATGGTAAATGACACATCAGAGCGCAGACTTATAACTTACACACCCGACTGGTTTGACGAAATCATGGAAAATAAACGGCAAGGGTTTAAGACTTTGCTCTTTATTGATGAGCTTTCACAGGCAGCTGACAATGTTCAGGGTGCCATGTTGCAGCTCATTTTTGACAGAAAAGTTGGAGGCAAGGAAAACTTTCTTCCAGAAGATTGTCTAGTTGTATCAGCCGCTAACTACAAGGGAAATATCCCGCCTCAGTGTGGAATTCAAGCTCCGACATTAAACAGATTCTGTATCATCAATGTTCGTCCTTTTGATGGTGTTGGATTGGTTGAAGAGTTCCTTCAGACTAAAGAGGAAAGGGAAGCCAATATCCCAGTTTTCGCTTATGTGAATGTTACACCTGCAATTGAAGATTCCGTTAGGAAAATCCTCAAGACGATTATGTGTAAATTATTTGAGCAATACAACCCAAATGATGGTTACATAAACATTCAGAACACCGACTTCTCAGATATTTTCGACCAACCTGGACCAATTTATGGATTCATAACTGGACGAACAATTCACTACTTGTATCAGATTGCTCTTGCTTGTGTTCACTTTGGAATTATCCGCAAGAAGTTCAAGCGCCATATTATCGCATTTTGTTTGGGACTCGTTGGGCTTGGAACTAATAACTTCAAAACACCGCAAGAAAAAGATGACTACCACACTTATATCATTCGTGGTTTCCAGACAGTTTTAAGAAAAGCAGTTGAAGAAAACATAAACGAAATAAATGCGGTGGAATTAAACTACAAGAAGAAATCAGTTGAAAAATGTATCTCTGAATGGATGCGCTATCATGAGTCCAACGGAAATGTGAACGACATAAACATTCAGCGGTTAACTGAAATCATCGAGAAAACTTATCCGCCAACAGTCCAAGGTATGGAGGCCGTCATAAATAAGTGGGACAATAACACTATTTTGATGGACTTGAACAAAATCGACACAATGCGGAATTACTTAAAGAACATGGAATTGTTCGAACTCAAGCCTGTGCTTAACAAAATAGAGTTAATCTGCAACACATACGAGGCTTATAAAACTGCTATCTTGAATAGCCTTTAAGGAGGAACAGAATGATAGTTTTAGTTAAAATGAAAAGCGGAGAAAACAAAAAAGCTTTTGTCAGGAACGACATTTTTCACGAGGCTAACAACCTCAATAAGAAAACGACAAACTTGACGACTTCAACAATTGATTCTGTTTATTGGCCTGACAAGGAAGGAATCAAAAACATTCCAGTAAAAGAATGGCTAACGATGGCAGATGAAAATAACTATTGGAACTTGACGGCTTAAATGTCTTATATCTTATTGGAGGATAAATAATGGCGAAGGTAACTACAAAAACTGCAAATAAATCACTCAATGTTTTGACTCCAAAAGATAGGCAGGCAGCCCAACAAGTTTACGAACAAGCTCCTTGGTACGATGCAAAATCACCCGTAAAGTTTAATGATAAGGCTTTATTCTGTGAGAATGTTTCTGATGGAAGATTGCTCACAAAAGCTGATGTCGACTATATTGAAAAAATAATTGACTCTGTTTACAAAAGATCAAACTATACTCCCACCCAATTACAGGAAACTGACGACGACTTAATTGGGTTGGGGACTATAGTGAAATATCTTCCTCGCGATATGAAAAAATTCAAAGAGCTTCACACAATGGCTTGTGTAATTCGCGAGTGGAGAAATACTTACAAAATCTTTATAAATGAATTGGTAGAAGATGAGGCTTATGATAGTGCTGACCTTCATGAGAAGGGACATATAATTTTTAATCACACTCAGGGCTATAAAATCTACATTGACCAATTTAAGAAACTTCTTGACCCAATTTGGGACACTAAATTAGCAAAATACTTTGATGCAACTACAATGAAGAACTCAAAAGATAAAATAGTTAAAATGCTATTTCATGAGTTCAGTAATATTGCACAAGATATGGAAATAAATAGCAAATTATTTGATAATGGCGAATGGTTTAAGGCTAAGAAAACTTTGTCAAGGTCTGCCATTTTAATATCGTTTATTGATCTTCAAAACCAATTTGATGACTTGTCTGGTTTAATTAAGAATGTTAAGGCAAGAAAAACTGAATCAAAAGAATACATGACTTTAGTTGGAAAGTTCCACTTCATATTGAAGAGCTTAATTGACAGAATAAACGGTGAGGAAGGGGACTTCCAATTCTGTTATCCTGCAAATAGAGGATGGCCTGAGAAACTTGATTGGATGACTTATATGGTTTTATTAGTGAAAGATATTGATGAAACTATGGAACAAGTCATGAAACAGATTGCAGCAGCTTGTGGCCAAAATGGTTCTCCATGTGATAGCGGTCAAGGTAAAACTGTGAGTCAAGATGTGCTCGACAAATATGCTGACCAAATGGAAAGTCAAGAAAAAGCTGAAGAATCAGAGAGTGAAGAGCTTGATGACAGTGGTGATGAAGAGGATGGACCATCTTTTGGAAGGTCGGCTGGTAGTGATGGAAGAAGTCGCACTGGTCATTCTGATGTCCAACTTGAATTTGAAACTTGTGAGACTTTTGATAACTTTACGAAGTTCCTCAGAAAGAATTGTTTGGGAAAAAAGAATAGGAAGTTAAATAGTGACGTACTTTACAATAGTAATCGTGGCAAGTTTGCATCTCGGGTTGTGGTACCCCGGCGTCACTTCATTGAAAAGTGGATGCCCACCGAGTGTCACATTATCGTTGATGTTAGCGGTTCCGTTCCTACTAATTATGTCGAGCGTGTTATCAACTCTATTGTCGATACGAACTCGGGGATTGACTTAAAGAACAGTCATATAATCTTCTGTGATACAAGAGTAGTTAGTGATGAGATAATGAGTGCCAGAACTAAATCAGTTTATGCAGGTGGGGGTACTGAAATTGCTGAGGGCATTAAATATGTCAAAGAAAAGGGCTATCTTAGAAAAGCAACTGATAAACTATTCATTATATCTGACTTTGAGGACGATTTGCAACATTGGATTAGAGCAGCTGAAGGAATGCCTGGGATAAAATATGCAATTGGTTATAATGTTCATTCAAAAGAAGATTGTGAGAGAACAATGTCCAGAGGCAGCCGCAGAGATGATAATGAGTTCAATGTGAAATGGAATAACACATTCAAAACAGTGTTCATAACTGAGAGAATCAGAGACTAAAGAAAACTTGCCATATTTACTAAATAATATGGCAAGAACTGTGCATTTAACACCATATCAACATACATGCAATCTCGACGTTGGGTTTTGTGAATATGTTTACGATAGAGCTAAATTATTAGCAAAAGTAGACAGATGGCACGAACTAATGATTCGACAAAAGTCTGACTTTAAACCTCTTTTTCAAAGATGGTTAGACGATTATGAGAATGCTAGTAGATATTACATATCTCGTTTTAATAATCAGAAATTTTTAAGAATAGAAGGACTCGTTACTGACTTTTTGAAAGTTTATCTTTTAAGAAGAGACGAAGATTTTGACTATAAAGTTTATCTCATTTTAGATGAAATTGTCCCAATGCCTCCATTACCTCTACCACCAGAACCGGAACCACCACCTCCTCCATGTTGTCCAATCTGTAATGAATTATTAAGTGGAACTTCCCCGCATTCTTGTTGTGGTGCTGGTCATAATGCATCACCAATTGGAAATTCTCAGTTAGTAAGTGGTTAATATAAATCCATGAGTTGGAATGAGTTTATTAAAATGACTGCTATCGTTTTTGGAATTTGTATTGGAGTTCCATTGTTTCTCTATTTATCTATTTTCCCATTATTTCAAGTATTTTTTACAGTTGGATTATTAGGTTTCATTATTATTGATCATATTAGGTTGAAAGTTAATCTAAAAATATGAAAGATATTAGCATAATGGGCGTGCATGACAAAAAGAAAGCCCCACCTTATTCAATGGTACATCATATTGGCAAACGAGAGGATGTACAAAAATCTTACGATGCGATGATTAACGGCGCAACTTTAAGTGGACTAAATAAAGAAGCTCTTTTCATTTTAGATTATCCATTTAATGATGAAACTAAAGAAAAATATGACGAACAATTTTTAGGATATTTAGAAGCTTTAATTAAGACTAAAGAGTACAGTTAATATAACTAAATAATAGATATTAGTATATCTAAGGCGAAGGATAGTAGCCAAATAAAAAAGAAAACACGAGTGTGTTAAGGAGAAATTATGAGTGAACAAGTCGGAAATGACTTGGAGTCTTTTGACTTCCAAGCCTATGCAAACAAAGTAGCAGCGGATTCTAAAAAATCAACAAACACTAATTTTGCCCCAAGAGAATTTGAAGAAATAGCTTATGTTGGGTTAGAATCTGGAACAAACAAGATTTTGAGGCTTATCGGAGCTCCGCCTGGAGCTGAAACACAGGGTTATGTTAGAAAGAACTTTGACCCAAAACAAATCATGATGTGCGAAGTTAAGGATGATGAAGGAAAGAAATTCACCATTCGTCTTCCATTAAGAGAAGACATTCCAGCACATAACCACATTTTACATCGTCTTTACGATAAGGTTGCTGAAGTAACTTGGATTAACAAAAAGAAAGTTAACATCAACGAATCAAAGCATCCTGAACTTTGGTTGCTCTTAACTAAGGGCGGTTTCAAACCTGAAGACGGCCAGCAATTTTCTTACGCTGGTGGTTACAAATCAACTACATTCACAGTACAAAACGTAATTGACAGAGAAGACCCATGGTGTGTAGATAATGCTCACACTAAGATTCTTTGCCGGGAAGTCAATGTGGATAGTAAGGGAACAGTGTGGCCAAAAATTGGATTAAAGTCTTTTGGTTATGTGAAACGAATTGCTGACCTAGTTGGTAAATATGGTGATTTGCAAAACTTCGACATCGCATTAAAGAGAACTGGTGATAAGGAAAATCCATTTGAAATTAAGAATGCATCTATCCTCAAAGATAAAGATATGATGGTTGAACTTAAAAATGCTGATGGCACAATTCCAGATGAAAAGTTTATCATAATTGGTAGACTCACTGATGAGGAAAGAGCATATGAAAAGTATGACCTTGACAAATTATATCAGCCAACATCATTCACTAAGCTTCTAAAAAGAATCCCATCTATTTTCAAACTTTGTGATGCCTATCTTGGTACGAAGTTTTATGAGGAATTAGAAGGCCTTTCAGCAAAAGAAAAAGAAGAATGGGCACGCATTTATGGTGATGGAAATGCCGAAGCTGAACAAACACAAGCAGCTGCTGAAAACACAGCAATAAATGAAGCAGTTGCAACTGAAACAGCAGCACCAAGAAAAAGAACTGCAGTTGGTCCAGTGCAACATCTTTCAGATGAGAAAATTGCATTATTAAAAGGTTGGGCTAAATTACCTGAAGCTCATAGAGCATTGATTAAAGATATCAAAGTCGATGGTGACAAAGTGAAAGACATAATTTGGGCTGAAGGAGATGAAACAGCAAATCTTTTAGCTTGTGATTGTGGTATTGCTTCTCCAGAGGCATTGGAATCCTGCCCAGTTTGTGGAGCAAGTTTTATTTAATGACTTTCGTCCCGCAGAAATGCGGGACTAATTATTTAGGAAACATAATATGGCAAGACCTAGATCAATTGCAGAAATTTTTGGTAAGAGTGAAGATGCTGATGAATATAGAACATCATTTAAGTTTCATAATAATGAACTCATCAGACCTGAAGCTAACAAAAAGAATTATCAAAAAGAAGCAGCAAAAACATTTGAAATTTTAGCAAAAAATGGTTTTTCAAAAAAGACTCAAAAGTTAACACAACACTTAAATGTTGAATTAAGAAGCGTATTACAATTAAGTGATATTGAATATCTAATGTTAACTCCTTTTATTTGTAAATATCAACAGTCAATGAACCCAGGCTTTTATGCAAAGAAAATAGCTAATGGTGATAGTTCAATATTGTTGGACTTATATAGAAGTTTTTTCAAATTATATGATAAGGATTATTTGCAAGTAAATAGTGCTGAAGGTGATATTTGTTTTTCATTATCAGCTAGATTAAGAGGATTCATTTTATTTGATACTGATTTAGAAAAGCCAAGAGAAAAAACGTTAAAACAAGTAATTGCTGAAGTTGATAAAATTGCTAATCTTTATAATAACTTTGACCAAATTTCAAATCTTGCCAATTTACAGATAATTAAAATCTTTCATGAAAATTCTCATTATGAGTTTTGTAAGTTTATGTATGAACTTAGTGAAAATGAAAGGTTCGATTATTTATATCAACTCCCATATTATATAATGGGACATTTAATTCTTTCAGGTAGACCACACTTTCATAGAGATTCAGAATATATTGACATGTGGATTGCTGCTGATAAGAAAAGAGAAAATGTTATAAACTTTCTTTTTAATGATGATAATAATCCATTTTTTACTAACAAGATTTTTGATAGAGCAATTGATGAGTCAGGAAAGGCTGACAAAAATGTTGTTGAAATAAACTCAGAATTTAAACGAAAATATCTACAAGATGTTATTAGAGAAAAGAAAAAAGAAGACTTAATTGAAACTGATAAAATTGTAGAAAAAACACTATTCTTTAATGAAGATAATGAAGCTAGCATTAATGAATTATCAACATTATTAGAGCGAGAAAAGTTTAACGAAATAAATGATAGACTAAAATCATCTGGAACTAGAAGAGGATTTGCTTGTCTATTTAGCGGATATGCTGGAACTGGTAAAACTGAAACTGTATATCAAATAGCAAAGAAAACTGGAAGAGATATCATTAAAGTTGATATGTCTTCAATTAGAAGTAAGTGGTGGGGTGAAGATGAGAAGAACATTAAAGCAGTATTTAGCAATTACAAATCAGCTCTCCAAGAGGCAAAGATTGAGCCTATTCTTTTACTCAACGAAGCTGATGCTATCATTGGTAAAAGATTGGATGTTACTGGTAATAACGGAGCTATTATTACCTCCATCAATGCGACACAAAATATTATATTAGATGAATTAGAAACATTTGAAGGCATCTTAATTGCAACAACAAACTTAACTGAAAATATGGATTCTGCATTTGAACGTAGATTCCTATATAAAATTGAATTTGAAAAACCAAACTTGGAAAACAGAACTAAGATTTGGCAGCACATGCTTAAACTTGAAGAAGATGATGCAAGAGAACTGGCTAAAAAATATGATGAGTTTACTGGTGCTCAAATAGAAAACATCTTTAGAAAGAAAGAAGTAAATGAGATTCTATATGGTAATAATTATGATATGGAAACTATCAGAAAGTATTGTGAAGACGAGAATTCTTTAGAAAAGCAGATAACTATCGGCTTCGGAACTCGTTAATATATCAAGAGGAGATAATATGAAAATTGACAAGGACACAAGAGAAGCATTGGGCCTAAAGAAAGAATATGATAGGCATGTTAAATATGGTACACGAGCTGATGCGCCCAAAATTGAACAAGAGTATTACATGAGAATGGCTGAAAACATATCTCGTAAAATAAATTGGCGCCTTTTAGAAAAGAAAACTAAAAAGGAAGAAAGACAAGATGAAGTTTACAGCTGAGGATGCTAAAAAGTTAATGTTTCATATTATGGATGAAGGTATTTCATTCATTTATGATCATGACACTGGAAATGCGTCTATTAAAATTGGAGAACATACTATAACGCCACCTTTCAAACTAGATGGTCCTTGGCCAAAAACTAAAGAAGCTGAATAGTTAATTTAAACTTATGAAAAAAGAATATAAGCAATGTAATAGATGTAAATCTAAACAGAGTAAGACTTCTCCTCCTGGATTTTACAAATCAATAGAAGTAAGAAATGGCGTCGAATATCCCATTGTGAAAGAATGTCTTTGTCATAAAAATTGGAGATTAGAAACTGAAGCAATAAATAATTTTGTTAGAAATGGTTTTGACCCAGATATGTTTGATATAAATCTTTCTAATGGAGATTATGTTGGTGTTAAATCAATTGGAAACATAACAAGATTAAGTAAATATATTGATAACTTTTTTGAAGATGAAAAAGTTAGAGCATCATTATTATTCTTTTATGGCCCGCCTGACACACAAATAAAAGAGACAGTAAATTGGATTGGTAATAAACTTATTAGAAAATATGAAGTACATTTTGTAGATTTTTCTACATTATTTGATAAGTTCATTCATAGTTTATGGAATCCAGATGGCTCAAAAAATGCTGACCCAGAGATAAACTATATTATTGATAAATATAGTAATTGTGACTTATTGATAATTGGAAATTTTAATATAAACACAAATGGAAAGTACACACTTTATTCTGATAAACAGTTGGGATTATTTGAAAGATTTCTAAAAGAAAGAATATTAAATAATAAGGGAATCATTTTTTGTTCATTAAATTCATATACAACATTGCCAAACAACTTAAAAGATTTGATTAGTGATAAAATCAAAAAGAGAAACACCGAATTTGTATTTACAGATATAGTTAATGATATCCCAGAGGAATTATTTTAATGGCAGAAAAGAAATCAGATGTAGATAATTTTACAGAGAGAAGGCTTTTACAGACGTTATTTTATCAGCCTGAGTTTTTAGAGGACCCAAGTATTGATGATGGGATTTTTTCTTCATCAGCAACTCGTAACGTTTATAAAGCAGTTCAATATCTAAAAGAGCATTCAATTCCTTTCACAAGAGATGCATTATTACAAGAATATGCGAAAATAGATATAGATGGCTCACCTAATGTTATTGATATAATTACAGCAAAACAAAATCAACCTCTAACATCAATAAAAGATATCGTAAAACAATTACAGGATGCTAAAAAGAGAAGAAAAGCAGCAGCCAACTTAAAAGCAGCAGCACTAAAAATAGAAGAACAAACTCACTTAAATGAACATAACATAATTGATATTAAAGATTTAATTGGAGCTGGTGAAGAAGAATTATTTTTGGAAGACCATTCAATTAAAAAAGTTATGGACTTTGAAGAATGGGCAGAACAATATAATAAGGAATTAAACCTTCGTAAAAAAGGAAAACAATTCTATTTCTATAATTTCATATTTGACGAGCTTATTCCTGATGGACCTCGACCTGGAGAAATTGGAATAATTGCTTCATCATCCGGTTCTGGTAAAAGCACACTCTCATTAAACTTAATCAACTCATTAATTGAAGCTCAAATTCCAAGCATGTATTTCAGTTTAGAGATGTCATCAATTGCAACAATGGATAGATTAATGTCCAAGAGATTAGAGATTCTTTATTCTGATATTATAAACCCAAGAGAGCAAGGGCAATTTGAAGATATATGTGATATGCTTGAAAAAGAAAAATTACATTTATCTAAAAATAAGACTTTTAGATTCTCAGAAGATGCAAGCATGACTTTAAATGAATTAAGAAAATATATCAAGAAATTCCAGTCTGAAATGGGACAACGTTACTGTATAGTTGTTCTTGACTTGTTATCGATGGTTTCTGACTTCACTAAAGTTTCTGGTGGTACTAATTTCGCTCAAAGTGTCGAATTGGGAATGAACAAATTATCTGCAATAGCAAAAGAACTTGGTGTACATATAATTGGTGTATTACAATTAAATAGAACAACTGAATCAGATGTTAAATGTCATGATGTAAAAGATTTGCAACGATTTCGTCCAAATAGAGCACAGATCAAAAATGCATCTGCTTGGGTTGAAAGATCAAGATATGTGTTAACGACTTTTAGAGAAAAAATGTATGCTGAACTTTATTTACAGCCTGACCAATATGATACACTGTTAGATATCATTGAAGTTCAAGCTGTTAAAATAAGTAATGGAAGAATTGGTAAAACTGCCAAGGGACTATTTAATGGTGCTTATTTTGATGTGTCAGCTTTACCTGAAGAACAAGCTCCTACAAATCCTTAAAAAAGAATATTGGGATTCCATATCTTTGAGCAATAAAATGTTCACATTGACAACCAATAAATTGTTCCCATTCACCTAAGAATAAAGCAATGTGACATTTAGCAAGTCCTTCAATAACTGATTTACCTAAGAAAGCAATTCGATATTGTGGACTTCCTTTTGCTGCTTCTGGTTCAAAATCTTCAAAGTAAGTACTAAGTATTTCGACATTATCTTCTGGAAAGAGACTTTTAATGTAGTCAATTCCTTTATTTATTTCTGTTTTAATTTCTTCTGGGGTCTTATCTTTCATCCCCTGTGATATAAAGATTTTCATAATTTATGATATCCTTTTTTAATCGTATTTTCAAATAATGTATAAATTATTTGGTTGCTATCTTCATAATTTTCTTTTGTTGCAATAATTCTAATGTAGCCAGGTCTCATATTACAGTCAACTCTTCTTGACCAGCCTGAAAATTTGTCTTCATCTTTATGCATATAAGCATGCCAACAACATCCACCTTGTGTATCTGTTTTAGTTTGAAAAACCCAATTATCATCAGTATGTTCATCAAGAACAATTAAGTATGGGTCTTTAACTTTAAGAACTGGCATTAATCGTCTTCTCCTTTTTTAACAATTTCATCTATCAATAAACTATTTGACAAGAAATGTTCAGACGCACTTTCAAGTGACTTAAACTTTCCACTTCTATAATTCTTCAAAAATATCACTAAACTTCCGCCATTATATTTATATCTATAATTTGAGTTAAGTTTATCCTCATCAAAAGAACTTTCTTCCAAAGTTAAAATGGCGATATTTTTCCAAGCTAGAATCTTATCAATTCGATACATTCTAGTTCCCACAACTCTCATTTCATATTTAGCAAGGTTGTCTAATGATTCTCCCTTTTCAACTTTGAGGGCTAATTCATCAGTAGAGAATTGATGTTTATCTAAAATCTCTTCCATTATTCTTGGGTAGTGTTTTTCCACCAATAATTTCTTAATATCAGCTATGAAGTCTTTCGGGTCTTGGTCATAGTTAAATGGAAAAAAGTATTTAGAGTTTGAGTTGACATGTGTAATTAGAACACCTTCTTCTCCCCCTTGAATTTTCATAATCATAGAGAGTAGTACGGGTGACTTCTTACAAAAGTTTACGAATTTTGATTGAAATTTGTCTTTCCAGAACTTCGCTGAAAAACTGGTAGCAAGCATATTTGCATCTCCTTTAACATATTGCTGTTTCTTATTATTTAGTACAAACTTAGATTTTGAACACTATTTCTGCCCATCTTATATATTATTATCAAGTTAAAGGGAGACAAGATATGACTACAGTAACTATTAAGATTGACAGGCCACAGAATGGCTTCACGGATATGCATAACGCAATTCGCACTTTGCCTTTTGGCCTCGCTACTGAGGCATCAATTCTCCGGTCAGATAATGACCAGATTCTTGATGTCGTAATCAAGGGAAAGCGGAGAGAAAACGCTTTTAACGCCGCAACTCATTTTATGACGGCGTTCCCCGGTACCATCCAGGCTGCCATTGAGAAGACTAATGGCAAGGAAAGGGACCTTCTTGCATAATTGAGAATTAAACGGAAATAATTAGGGCTGCTTCGGCAGCCCAAAGTTAATTTAAATAGGAGGAAATAAATGACTACGCTTCAGCTCATTTTTAGTATCTATTTTGGTTTTATGCTTTTGAAGGGCATATTAGTTTCAGCAGCAAAACATGGACGGCAAATGAAGCCCGGAGGTTCTCCGTATTGGACATCATTGTCAACGATTATTTGGATTGTTGCGATGATCGTGATGTCAGTTGATTCTGACTTCAACGCATTCTGCTGGCAGATGAACATTCTGCATATTCTAACTTTTATCAGTCTCTGTTATCATGTCTATGCTGGAAATAATCCACATAAAGTTCAAGTCTCAAACTATAATGTTGTGGCTACTACAATGTTTGGTGGAATCATATTTGCGTTACAATTCACTGGTGGCTTGTATGAGCCAATAGTTAATCTAATAACAAGGTAGGAGAGATAATATGCCAAAGAAAAAGATTAATGCTGACAATTTTTACAAGTATGAAACTACAGAAATCGAAGCAAAGTACAAGATTTTTATGAACTCCGACCAAGAAAAGCGGGCCGAACTCTATCAGCGAGTGAAAGACAACAATGGTTATTGTCCCTCTCGTGAAGGTAATTTAGAAGTTAACCGCTGTATGTGTGAGCAGTTCAAAAATCGAGACAGTGAGGGCTTCTGTAAATGTCGGCTTTATTTCAAAGAGGAAAGATCTGCTAAACAAATGGAAGCATATATGAATGCTGCTATTAAAGTTGATGAGAAACGAGAGCGTGAACTTGAAAAGCAGATGACGAAAGAAGAAAAAGCAAAGGAAAAAGAATTAGCTGATGTCTGAAAAAGTAGTTAGAAGAAAACCAGTTGAAAACGAGCATCCGCCTGCATCGGTTGAAGAGCATAATCAATATGAGCGCGGGCTTAATGAATTGGGCAAACAAATTGAAGACAACACTGAACGAGGTGAAGTCAATTTTATTATGACAAAAGATGGCACTTACACAACGCCAGAAATTGCAACTGAATTGACTTATCAAGAGGCAGAGGAAGAGCTTGTTAAGTTTGTTCAAAAACAGATTGAGTTGATGAATCAAAACTTACTCTTTGGTGGAAGTTCTGAGCCAACTTTTTATGCATTGAATCAGTCACTAATGCAATATGAAAGCGTATTATTTGGCTTAATAACTTTGCATCAAGAATGTAGAATTCAAAAATCTATAGCAGAAGAAAAGTATGAAAACTTTTATGCACAGAAATATGTTGAAGTTAAACAGCAACAAGTTTCATTGGGTAAGAGTGCCAACTTTACAGCTGCTCGTGAGATTGAGATGTATGTTAGAAAACAATGGATGGCAGATTTAGCGAGATTAAAAGCTAATGTTATTATTGCTGAAAACAAGTACAACACAATTAACCACTTAATGACTGGATGGGAACGTTTTTCATTTGTGCTAAACACATTAAGTGCAAACACTAGAGCAGAAGCTCAAGCATCAGGTGTGTCAAGTAAAAATCCATACGAACATGGGGATGAATAATGTTTAATTTAATATCAAAAGATGAATTGTTAAAGAGAGTTCCAAAAAGAAAAATAGCATCAGAGTATAGCAAAATTAAAATCTATTTGAATAAGGAATTAAAAGAAGCTCGTGATGAAGGTAAAGATGCTTATATGTTTTGTATTGACCAAATGATTCATTATGAAGAAAATAAAAAGCGTCTATTAGATGACTTATATAATTTGGGTTACAAAATAGTTCCGTTGGGAATGCATATTCATATAAAGTTTGAGGAAGAAGACAATGAGTGACAATCATGATGATAATGAAATCTATAATTTCGCATCAGAAGTTTTAATGGGTTTAGCTAAAGAAAAATATCATGAAGAAATGTTTGGTGGTGATATACCAAGATTTATTACTAAGGAAGAATTAAAAGAAAAATATAATTGTAAAGAATTATGGGTTAAACAGTTTAATGATTTTGTTAACTTTGTAAATGAAAAACTAATAGAAGCTAGGAAGGCTGGTAGGTGGCAAATTTGTGTTGATGATATTAGAAAACATTTAAGTATTGATGAACAACAATTGCTTAAAGTTGCTGACGTATTATCAAGTGCAGGTTATGAAATAAGTTCAGCTAAATCATTTAGTAAGACTGGTCCTCTAGAAGGAAAAGATTGGATAATATCATTTTTTAAATAGGAGATTAAAATGTTTGGAAAAAATCACATTAAAGGTCCATTTTCAAAAAATGTAATTCGCTTGTTAGAACAACAAGTGAGCATTTTTGCAGCGGACACTTTATGTTTAGATGGAGTTGACTCAGATATTGTTGACAGAAAAAAGCTTATTAAATTAAGTATGAATGCTATTCAAGAAGTGGCAGACATAGTTTGGGCTGAGGCTGAAAGACAATTTGAAATTGAAACGAGACAAAACTCTAATCCCCATGGTTTCCATCAATGGTCTTCTACAAAGATTCAACTCCCTCGTGAGGAAGTGAAAACAATGCTCAGAGAGATAATGCAGGAAGATAAAAAAGCGCCAAATAAAACTATGGTAGAAAAGCCTTGTAGAGAGTTTAAGAAAGAAAAGAAGCCACAACCAAAGGAAACGAAAAATAATAATGAAAAGTGAAGCTGAAATAAAATCTATTTTCAAACAAGCTTTTAAAGAATTAGAGCAAGAAGGTTATTTCAAAGAATTGTTTAATAAGCTCCAAAAAGAAAAAGAGATGGAAGAAAGAATTTTAAGATTTTCACATGACCCTCGTGCACCAAGGCCACCAGAACCACCACGAGCCCCAACTCCAAAAGTTCATAGGCCTGCTTGCCCAGATTGTTGTTGTGAATTTGATTGTCCTCATTGCCATAAATGTGGAGATTATAAAGCATGACTTTAGATTTAACTGAAGATGAATTCAAGTTATTACATATAATTTATCTTGAATGGATTATAATCAATATGAGAACTGGAATGCAATTAAATGATTTTCACACAGATTTAATGCAAAAATTTTCTGAGGGTGAAAAAGAATTAGATAAAAGTTATCCTTGTGATGATTGTTGCGAAGCTGGTGATTGTCACGATGGAGCTTATGGAGGAAATTGTGGCCAATAAAGTTTTCTTTATAGCCGACACTCATTTTCATCACGCTAAGATAATCGAGTATTGTCATCGTCCATTTAAAGATGTGGAAGAAATGAATTACAAGTTGATTCAAAACTGGAATAACACAGTGGGACATGATGATATCGTTTACATGCTTGGCGATTTTTGTTTGGGCAATAAAGAAAAAGTTTCCAATATGGCTTATCAATTAAATGGAAGAAAAATGTTGATATGTGGAAATCATGATGCTTATAGAGCAACAGATTACATGCAACTTGGCTTTGAATGGGCAAGCAGACATCCAATTATTTGGAATAACTACATGATTCTTTCACATGAGCCAGTTTTCCTCGAAGCAAATAGTTGCAGAGTCAATATTCATGGACATCTTCATATTGGAGAACACAGGATATTCAAACATGATTCTGATAAGAATCTTTATTATAACGTTTCAGTTGAGCAGATAGATTATAAGCCAATTTCAATTCATGCGATTGAAAAACACTATGCTGGAATCTCATTCAAATCAAGGGACTAATTACTATGGAAAAGATAAATTTTATTATTAAGGCTTTAAGTCTATCGGAAAAGGCAAGACGAGAGGGGCTCTTGGCTTTGGAGGATGAAACTAACGAACATGTTGAAGAAGTAAACAATAGAGATATTTTTTGGTATGGTTTGAGATTTGTTATTGATGGAACTGATAGTAAAGATGTTAAGAAGATATTAAAACCTTTGATAAACAGTGAGCTTGACGAAATTAAAAAGGAAGCAGTGCTATCAATTCAAAAAGGAAATAACCCAAGAATGACTTTACATATATTGGGAAGCTTATTAAATAAAAAGGAATGGCAAGACTTACGAGCTAATTTTTTACATTTATTGGATTAAAATATGAAAGACGTTCTACATATATTAGAATTATTTGATGAATTAGACAGTGATGAATTTTACGAATTATCTCAACAATTAGTTGACAGAGGTTACGAATTAAAAGTTAACAGAAAACTTGAAAAAACTAAATCTCAAAAAGCAGCTTTATTCTTAAAATCATTTAATGAAGAGTACACAATATCTGTTATTAAAACTATTAGAAACTTACACAAAGAGTTTGGAGAAAAATATAGCAATTTAGAAGTAAAAGAATTTGGCTTAAAAGAAGCTAAAGATTTAGTTCAAAATAAAAATGCTTGGGAAATAACTCCATTAATGATTGGCGATAAAAAATGGTTAGACCAACTTCATAATATTCTGAAGTATGACAACCATTATAATGATTTACAATTTGAGATAAGATGAAATTATTACATAGAACTACAGAAGAAAATTGGAGAAAAATTCAAATGTCAGGTTGTCTAGATGGGTGGCTTGGCGGGAATTATGGGTTTATTTCGTTATCCGAAGTTGATTGGGGAGAAAACTTTTCTTTCAATGGTTGGAAAACTGATGTGCTTTTAGAAGTTGATTACGAATTTAAAGGTAGACCATTTGACCAGTTTGATGTTAATTTCTTAAAAGAGCAAAAAGAAGCTGGGCCTAATGATGTAATTCAAGAATTTAAAGTCTTTACACCGATTCCAATAAGTCAAGTAAGGAGAATAAAATGACGCTAAAATATGGTGGGCCAAAACTTGTAAGTAGAGATGAACTTTTACAACTTCCAACTGACAATTATGATAAGCGAGCTATTAAGGAAGCAAGTGACATAATTTGCTTACTAAATGAAAAACTTAAATTGGCCAGATCAAATAATGAATTAGTTGTTAGAATTACAGTCAACAAAATAACAGATTTGGCATTTGATATTGTAAAAGATGAATTAGAAAAAGCTAATTACAAAGTAGATGAAGAGGAGTCAGAAGACAAAGACCTTTGGTTAAGAGTTTCTTATTAAGATTATGGACATAACGGATATCAAGTATTTACACAGATATAGCGTCCGCACTTTAGTAGAATGGTACACGATAAAAATAGCTAGCCAAACATTAGAAGAGTCTAGACAAGACACACTAACTTTGGCAATTCAAAAAGAGATAGAGAACAGATTAAAAGCATATGAAGAAGATGCTGACAAATATGGAAATAAAAGAAAAAGCGATAGACTAATTGTGGGAGAAAAGAAATGACTATTGACAAAGGAAATTACAAAGTAACTTGGAGCGGAAAAATTAAGTGGACTTTAAGAGACATGCTTAATTTGGGCAGTATTATGTTGTATCATATAGTTTTAGTATTTGCTGTAATTGTTGCCTTTGTTTTCATATTGGAAAAATTAAGTGGCTAAATATGCGTTGTCAATTGCATTAAAAGATAACTCGCTCATTGATGATAGATTAGATAAGATTATAGATATCCCAGTTGAAGACTTACAAGAAATTGCACATATTAGAGCATTTAAAGAACATGAAAGCGGAGGCTTTACTGGTGGTGGACCAGACAGATTCGCTGTGTTTACTAATGGTGGTGAGGCTTCACAAGATGCTTCTAGAATGAGAGTTGAAATGACAATGATAACTTTAAAGTACAAAGCTTTAGAAGATGCTATGAGTAAAATGATTAATGAATATGAACAAGAAATTGCTCATGAGAGAGAATTAACTAATAGATTAAGAGAACAATTAAAATTATTGGAGACACTTTGAAAATAATAGCAATCCCAGATATTCATCAATCTGAACACTGGAAAAAAACAATTAAACTCATTAACTCTTATGACAAGATAGTTTTCCTCGGAGATATTTTTGACACTTGGACAAATCAATGGCCAAAACAAATGGGCAATGCAAAAGAGATAATTAAGTTCAAGAGATCAAATCCAGAAAAAGTTTGTTTATGTTGGGCTAATCATGACACATCATATTATCTCGATGAAAGATGCAGTGGATATCAACCTACTCATGCTATAGATATTAAGGAATTTTTTGATGAAAATAAAAATGTATTTGATGTTTGCTTTATTTTTGATAGCTATATTTTTAGCCACGGTGGTGTCTCATATAAGTGGATGCGTTCAGCAGGCATTAAAGAGCCTCAAGAAATCAATCAACTCTTTAAGGAAAGGCCCAACTTCTTCAGATGGGTTGGACCAGACGGGTATGGCAACAACTTAAATGAAGGCCCTCTTTGGATTAGACCTGGTGCTTTAATTCGTACTGCTATTAAAGGTTATAATCAAGTTGTTGGGCATACTGAAAGTGATGATAATCCTCGTGAAAGATTAAGTGACAATAAAGATAGTTTGATTTTTATTGATACTGGAAAGCACGATAAAATAATTGAATTAGATACTGAAACAAAAAAATGGGGTCTATTACTAGACCCCAAAAAATCTTAATTAAAATCTTGAACGTTATAAACGATATCAATAAATGGGTCAGCCTGTGGCAATGCATTTGGTTTGTAACAATCTACATAGAAGTTTAACCTTGGCACTCTAACTTCATCAGGTAACACAGCATCAGGTTTATAACTTATTACATCTGGGAAACATCTGAAATAATAGAACATATTTGATCTAATAAATCTAATCTTAATATCAATCATATCATAAAGTACTGAGAAAATATTATTAGCTTTAATTGACTGCCATGCACTATCAGTAGTTGGTGTAGCTTGAATTCTTCTCAAATAAGTTGTCATAAAGTTACCGATACCACCATCAATCCCCTGCTCTAAATATCCAGGAGGATTAGATGTTTGAGTATTCCAGTTGTAAGTAACTGTGTTAATTATAACTTCAGCATGTTCTCCTTGATCAAAGTTTTTACAAGCTAAAGCCATTCTAAAAGGTGTGTATTCAGTTTCAGTTACTAAGTTAGACCAAATGAATCTAATCCAAAAATGATCTTGCGGAAAGTTTAAAGTAAAGAATGAACCAGCCTCTGGTCCTTCAAATCTTGCTTGGACATGACCTTCACTTAAGTTTATTGGTTGATTTTGTCCGCCAAATAATTGATTTCTACCAGTAAATGTGTGACTAAAACCATAGCTAATAACATGTGAAGCTCTATTTGGAATTCTTGGAGTATATAATTCTTCAATTTTGTCTCTATCATGTAAATAAAGTCTTCTGTTATCTTTATTATAGCCCAATTCTTTTCGATGTAATGTGTCAGTAGTTATTTCACTAACATCATCGAATGCTTTTATTGGATGATATAATTCAACTAATTTGTCATCATCTTGTACAAATAATCTTGATGTATCTCTCTTATAAAACAAGTCTTTGTTTTGTTTTGGTGTAGCTGCATTTAATTCAGTATTATCTTCTACAATGCGGAATCTATTTTGTTTATCAAGATTAGCATTTGAAATAATTGTATCTGTTATTGTATCAAACTTTGTGTTAGTAGTATTATTTCTGTTAACACCATTTGTAACTTCTGAAGTTATTCGTTGATTTATTCCGTCAATATCATTATCAATTCGATCTATATCTCCATCAAGTCTACTAATTTCCCCTTCAAGAGTACTAACATGCTCTGTTATTTCTCCGCGTAGTGTACTTTCACGTGTCTCTATATCTTCCTCGACACCATCAATTCTTCCGTTGATAGTAGAAACTTCAGTAGTAATTCTTCCGTCAAGAGTACTAACATGCTCTGTTATTTCTCCGCGTAGTGTACTTTCACGTGTCTCTATATCTTCCTCGACACCATCAATTCTTCCGTTGATTTCACCTATATCTTCATCTATATCATTTAATTTTTCATCAATTCTTTCTACATCTTCATGTAATCCTTCAAGTTCTGATTCCAATTCAGTAAAATAAGTATGACTAAAATCAACTGCTATTCTTCCATTGTCTAACTTAGTTGTAAATCCATCTGGAAATAATCTTTCATCTTTTACTGCTTCCCATCTTCCCTTTATATTTGGTGTTTTTGGATAAGAATCATCTGGGTTCCACCACATGAGTCCTTTATAAGGATTATCTGTATAAGTTATATCAAGGTGGCCAACGATATAATTATCGCCAGGTTCTGGCATATCTCCATCAAATGTTGGAGTTGTATGAAGGTCATAATATTCTTCAGTATTATCATCAATTCTTCTTAATAGAGATTCTCTATCAATAAACTTTGGAATTTTAAGATTCTGCAAAATTATGCCATTAGTATGATCAAGAGCTGCCTGATACAATGATTCAATATATTCATTTATAGTTTTACCATAAGCATCTTCTCTATCTTCATCAAGCTCAAATGTTGCTTTTATTTTATTACCATCTAATTCTTCAATAGTTTCGTCTATTCTTTCAATAGCTTCATCTAAATCATTAGCTCGTCCTTCTAATGTTGTAATATCTGTAGTAATAGGTTCAATTATTTCTTCTTCTATTTCAGTTTTTAATTCTCCAACTTCTGTAGTAATTTGTGCATATATTGCTTGTAATAATTCAGAATCTGGATTTAAAGTAATTGTGCCATCAGCTTTATAAATAAGCTCATCTTCATCAGGTAATAAAGTTTCATCTTTTTCAATTTCCCAAAGGCCTTTTCCGTTTGGTCCTAAATCAGTACCAGATCTCCACCACATTATTCCTTTAAATCCTGGATGAGATACATCTAAGTTTTTAACAATATAAATATCACCAATTTCCCCATCTTTAAAAGGTTTAGTTCCCCCATCACCTCTGAAATTAGATTCTAAATCAGTTCGTTTTAGAACTTTAGTGAATGATAAAAATCTTTCTGTTAAATCAATATCAAAATTTTCTATAGAATCATCAACATATTCTTTAATAGTTTTAGTTTCATCTTCATCATCAATATTTAAGTTACTACCATGAAGTTCGTCTATTCTTGTGTTTGTGTCACTTATAGAACTTCTAATATTCCCTAGATATTCAGCCTCTATGTTGACTTCAATGAGACCAGTTGTGTCATTTGTTATTATTGTGTCATCGTCTGCAAATATTTTTTCGTCCCTTACGAGTTCCCATTTACCTTCAATATCACTACCAGTATATTTTTTATCTGGGTTCCACCACATTTTACCTTGATGTTTTCTTTCATCTCCATGAACAGGATATGTAATGTCTAAATCTTCAACAATATAATTTTCACCATGTTTTGGTGGTTCTCCTGTGTAACCTGTTTGTTGATGCATATTATAATAGATACCTGTAATTGCATCTTTATTTCTTAATCTAGATTCTCTATCTATTTTTCCAGGAATTCTTAAGTTATTTAGAACAATTTCATCAGCATGTTCTTTTGCTTCTTCGAATAAACTTCTAGTATATTCATTGATTGTCATATCCTTAGCATCTTGTATAGTATCTTCATCTAAACAGCCAGGAATATTTTCGCCACTTAATGCTAATATTTTATTATCAAGAGCAGTGTCGCGTTCTTTGCTTTCAGTTTCAACTCTGTCTATTTCATCTTCAGCATCATCTATTCTACCATTTGATTCTGCAATTTCTCCATTGATTCTAGTTATATGTTGTGTTGCAAAAGTTCTAAGTGCAATATCTACATTTTCAATTTTTGTATTTAGATTTCCATCACGAGTCTTACTTTCAGTTTCAACTCTATCAATTTCCCCTTCAAATTTTTCATTTGTTGCTAAATCAAGACCGTCCATTCGATTTTCAAGATTAGTTTTCATTAAAGCTGCATCTGAACGAATAGCTGCTTCTCTTGTATCAATTTTAGTATTTAAGTTTGTTGTTATAGTAACAAATTTACTATCTACGCTAGTTATACTTCCTCTTATTGTTTCAAGATATTCAGCATCTTCAATAACAGCAATTTGTCCATTACCGTCTAATTTAGTTGTAATACTATCTGGAAAAAGTTGTTTATCAGGAACAATTTCCCAATTACCATCAATCGTATCTGTTCTTGGTTTTTTAGGATTCCACCAAGCTCTACCTTGTCTTCTTTTAGTTAAATCTTTAATTTCTCTATCAGTATAATCAAGCTCTCTAATATAATAATTATCGCCAGGATTTCCTTCTTCAAAAGCTACACCACCTTTTGGTGTGCCCTCATGGTCCCAACCCATACCTATTAAATCAGATTCAAAATTTACAAATCCAGGTAATTTAAGATTTTGTAATAATAAATTATCTACATATGCTTTTGCTTGAGTAAGTGTTGTTGTATTAGTTGTATCATTATAATTTTTAATATCAATAAATATCTGTGAGTTTGGATTTATTTTTATTTTTTCGTCATCACCAACTAAAAGTGTAACACCATCTGGGATAAGTGACTGGTCCATTTCAGTTTCCCAATCTCCATCTCCATCACCACCACCATTTGGATTCCACCACATTATTCCTTTGAAACCAGGATATCTAATATCTAATTCTTTAACAAAATAGAAATCCCCGGCCTTGCCTTCTTTCCAGTGTCTAACTGGTTCATAACCTTGTGCTATATTTCCACGAAGTTCAGATTCAAAATCTTTTCTTAAAGGAATTTTAGTAAACTCTAAAAGTCTAGTATTTGTATAAGTATTTGAACCAGATATTGAATCTCTAATAAAATCATTAACACTATAATCTTCATCTGTGTCATTAGCTGGTAATGTCTCACCATTTAATGCATCAATTCTATCATCAACTGACTTTTTAGCAACTCTAATTCTTTCATCAATGTTATCATCTAAACTAGCAAAATCAGTAATTAAATTATCTATTTGTCCCTGTAAATTATCTCTGATGTTGTTTATATAAGTTGTTATAGTTATGTCTTTGTTAGAATTCATGTAAATGTTATCAGCTGTTTTAGCATCTACATAAGTTTCTGTATAAGTCTTAGATCTAGCTTCTACATTTGTTATTTCTGTTTCAATTGTTTCTAATATAAAATCTCTAGCTTCTTTAATTTTTTGAAGTAACAATTTAGCTTGTTCAACTTTTAATTCAATATCATCGCCAATAATTTCAACTACATCTTGTAATTCGCCAATGAGTTGTTCTAATCTTAAACTAAAAGCAACACTAACAGCTACTTTAACATAGCCGTCTTCTGTTCCAATGAAAAGTTCACCTTCATTATTTGGTTGAGTTGTCCAAGCTAATTGGCCATTTTTAAGAACTACATCACCCTCTATAAGAGATTGTTCGTCATTTATTAGTTGTATAATTGATATCATTATTCCTTCCTCTCCCAAATATAAGTTACTACATAAGGCATCATATTTTCATGTGGTCTATCACCACCATCAGCTTTGAAATTGTGTGGTATATGTGAGTAATCAGATGTTCTTGTATTTTCAGTTTCATATTCAGCCCTTGGTTCATCACCACCAGCATAATAGTTGTCTCTAACCAATTTAATATCATCAGCCCAAGTTCCTGTTTCCAAATCAAAGGAGTCTCTATGAGCTAAATTATCACCCTTAACACGGTGAACTGTATTTCTTGTAACATCATCACCAAATGCCATTAATTTATTATTAGAATCTACTGTAAAATCTTGATTTTCACTAACTCGCCACATTTCTTTAGTTAGTCCATAATTTTCTTTTTTATCAATATTACTGACAACTTCTACTGATGCTGCATTTTCCCAAGTATGAACAACATTGACTTTAGTTGTCTCATATTCATGCGCATCAAAAGTATGTTTGTGATATCTAAAATCAGTGTGAGTATCTTCTGGGTTATGTTCTCTAAAATCATGGTCATGGTTTGGCATATGTGGCTTCTCTAATTTAACTCTTTCACGACCACCAGTATCTAATAATCTTCTAGTTTGTAAACTACCATCTCTTTTAACATCCCATTCTTCAATGTTGTCATTAAAACCAAGGAGTGTTCTTCCTTGACTAAACATTTTCCAAACACCGCCAAAAAGATAATGTGGATTGATTGGGTTAACTGTGATATAAATTGAGCCAATTGGATAAACTAAATCTACTAACTTTTTCTCATCTCTAATGTAGCCGCTTTCCATGTGCATTACACGAGGTGGCACCCAATAGCAGCTATATTTTGCTGTGTCATCTTCATCAGCAATATTATCAACACCATTTAATCGATGCACTTCAATAACGTCATCTTTTGCCATTTCAAAAGTTTGGGCATAAAGAATTGAAGTATTTGGTTTTTTCTTGTCAACTTCTTTTTCAATTATTTTCGTTCCATTGTGGCAAATTCTAAAATTAGTTAAGCCTTCAATAGTAATGAGGACATATCCATTATGATTAGCCTTATATGAAAGTGGGTTTGCATTCCATGGTATGATTGGATGTCCGTCAGGCAAGCTATCATTATAGTTCTGTGTAAATATGTTTTCTGAGCCTATGTTTTCATAATCTGGAATTAGCGTTCTAAATTCAATTGGTCTACTAACGAGTTCTCTAAGTTCAAGAAGGATGTCGATCAAATTCTCATTATCCTTCATGTAAAGCCGATTATCTTCTCTACAATAGACTAGTTGTTTATCGTTAAATTTTAGTTTGCTTTCTAAAACTTCACTAATTTTGTCAATAGTCGTGATTAAATTGTTCATATTATTTAGTTAATATAGAAATAAATCGTAATGGAGGACTTAATATGGTCATAAAGAATTTCACTTACAAGGATAAACCAAGAGAAGTGCTTGTATGCCGTGAGACAGCAACTCACATTGAGGGTTTTGACGTAACTTATTTACCAGATGATACAGTACGCGAAGCAATGAGAGTTAAAACGAAAGATATTGACTTTTCACAAATGACTGAAGAACAGGCAAAAGAAGAGTATAAGAAACTCAAAGAGTTACATAAAACTTATCGTAATTTTCTAAAAAAGAATATAACATGAGTGTGGGCACTGAAATTGTAGTCATCATCTTATTGGGAATGATATGGGTCTGTTTAGTAAACATTTGTGAGTACGTTAAAAAGATAGCAGGCGAAGATAAAGATGATAACTGAACTTGATGACAATTATTCTATAAAAGAACTCATTGACAAACAGAATCAAATGAACAGAGACTTTGAGGGTAGAATAAATTGGGCTCATGGGAATGTTGACGGCTTAGAAACTAAATTAGAGCAAACTGAATTAAGATTAAGAGCCCTCGAAGGATTAGTTTTTTCTATGAATGCTATTCCAAAAGTTCCAGATAAGTGTGAAAATTGTAAATTAAAATCCTGTGAACTCTTTCCTTAAAAAGAAACTAACTATTTATTAAGGAGATATCTCAATGGGAAATAGCATTAAGAAAATGAGAGAGAACACTTGGCGTGGAGTTACAGATCAGAATGGTAACAACCCGCACTTTTATAGGATATATGATTGGGAAGGCAGAGTTGTTGCTGGTAAAGAAGGCATCGTGACTATTCCTGCTGAACTCGCTCCTAGAGAAAGACACGTTAAGAGAGACATTTCAGGTTATGTGCCTAAAGTTGATGACAAGTCAGGACTTAAGGCTTTCATGAATGACAATATTGTAGCTGACTAAAAATAAACTGCCCGAAAGGGCAGTTAATATAATTTATAGAGAACATCATAAAAGTGCCGTAAAACCCCAGCACGGACTTATTAAAGATGTATCTCAAGGAGAGTAACTATGAGTAATAAGTACTATAGGGACATATTCGACATTTTCGACGATATGTTCAACGACGTTTTTGCATTTCAATCTGCATTACAACCATCAAGGTTTAACAAGCAAATAGCTTCACAACCATTTCCACCAACTAATATCATAATTGACCAAAAGAGTAAGACTCTAACAATTCAAGCCGCATTGGCAGGTATTCACGAGGACTGGATTAATCTCGCATTTGACGGAGATAATCTTAAGTTGGTTGTAGATGTGCCAAACAAAGTAGACGACAGAAAAGAGGATAGTAACAACTATTATCTACAACTTGGACTCAAGAGAATCGAGAGAGTCGAAACCAATTGGAAAGTAGATCCTCGATATTTCGATAGAGAACAAGTCAAAGTAACATTCGACAATGGTTTGTTAACTATCACAATTCCTCCTCGAGAAGAGGTAGCACCTAAAAAGATCCCAATCTTTGGTGGACTTCAAATAGAGAAAAAGGACTAAAAACTAAAAGTTGAGCTGGGGCAGCTTAAGTTAATCTAAAATAATGGATAATTATCAAAACATACAGAATGTTAACGTTGAACTAACAGCAAGGTTGGGCTCAGTAAAAAAGAATGTGAAAGATATCCTTCAATTTGGCGTGGGTACTATTGTCGAATTGGATAAAAATGCTGACGAGCCTGTTACAGTTTATGTGAATAACGTTAAGTACGCAGAAGGTGAAGTCGTAAGTATTGACGAGAACTATGGAATTAGGGTAACTAAAGTTTTTTCTCCTTCCGAAAGAAAAGATGACTAAATAATAGAACAATATTTTGTCAATGGAGAAAAAATGAAAAAAGTTTTATCAGATTCCAATGTTTACATTGGGGCTAGGTATCTAGCATTTATTATAGCAGCTATTGCATCTGCTATGTTCAATGTGTTTTTGTTCACTGCGTTAGACCCAGGTTGGACATATCTCTTATTAGCGCTTTCCCTTGCGTTGGAAGGTGCTAAACTCACTACAGTCATTTCTATTAATGTCGTAAAATCACTATATCTAAAATTGAATTACAAGCCACTATTGAGAAAGTCGCGCACTTTATTCAGTTGGTATCTAGTCTATGGCTTATTATCCGTTATAGCATCACTTGGTTTTTCAACTTATATCACTTCAAGAACCCAAACTATTAGAGATTCAGGTTTAGAGATCCTATTATCAAGACGAGCTGCTATTGAGTACAAAATGGATGAAATAGTAAGCATACGTCAATCAGCAAATGTTGCAACATACATGGAGTTTCAACCTTGGATAACAGCAAATGAAATTTGGATGGAAGAAGATTCACTCGTTAGAGCAGCTGAAGCAAGATTTGCACAATTAAGGTTAGATCGTGACAACATAATGGATAGAGAATCAGAAGAATGGGTTGCAGCTAATCAAGCCTTTCAAGCACAGTCAACATATTTAACTCAAGTTAGAGCTACTAGAAATAGAGCAGAGGCAGAAAGAACTAGAATTCAAGCAACATTTGAAGCATCAAAAAGTGATATGGAAGGACAAATATCAATATTAAATGATGAGCTTTTAATGTTAATTGAACAAGCTGATGTTGAAGCAACAAATGGAAATATTGCATTAATCATATTGACTGAACAAATTCAGAATGAAGAAATCAAAATCATTCATGACAAAGGCCTCACTTATATGTTTGAAGGTTTTAGTAACTACACTGGTGGAAGAATCCCGCCAGAACATATTAAGATTTTCATATTGTTATTAGCATCACTTTTATTAGAGTTAACTATTTTCCAATGTGCCCCTGCTGTTAGAATAAATGGCTTAATCTTGAAGTATTTCAAACGCTCATTACCAGAAGATAGAACATTCAATGAAATTATCGAACTATATGCTGATGAAGATATTGGTTACGTAATAAATGAAAACCCAACTCCAAAAGTTAAAGAGACAGTTATTGATGAAGATGAGGAACCATTAGTATTAGGTGAGCCTGACCCAAACCCATTGTATAGGCCACCTGAGAATGACCCGCCTCCTCCACCTGTTAAAAAACGAAAGCCAAGAAAAAAGAAAGAATATCCTGCTCCAGAACAGCCACCTTTTCCAGATATGAAAAAAGCAGTTGAATCAACTATTAAAGATTTTGATAGACTTTTTCCTGCTGATGCACCAGAAGCTCAACCGCAACCAATGGAAGTCATAGAAGAAAAGTTGACACAATGGGAAAAAGAAGAACTTCCACCATTACCAACTACAATGGAAGAAATGGCGGCATACACCGAGGAAAAAGAATCGGTTGTTGATCAAGTTGTAGATATCCCAGAAGAAGTAACAGTACGTCCAACTAGAGAGATTAAGTATCAACAACAAATTGTTCCACCCCGTCAAGTGAGAAGCAACACAATTAGATATCGTTTTGGAAGAGCAACTCCTGAGATAATTGAAAAGGCAATTAATTTCGTTAAACTTTGTATCGACAAGCAGGGTAAGTTCGTTAACTCACCAGATGAAGCAAGCGGACAATTAAAGTTTAGTCGAAAAGCAAAAGAAGTTTTCTTGGAGCATTTGTCATTGTTAAGTATTAAAGATAAGCCGCTTATATATAAAGATGATGGAGAATATTTTTCAAATTTCTCTGCTGATGAAATAGTGAATTACATTTCTGAAGTAGTAGAAGATTAGTTAATATAAAAGTATATGTTTAATAGAGAAGAACTAATAGTCCTCATAAAAAGGGGCATCATACATCAGAAAGATTCAATTTCTAGCACTTACATTAATTTGGAAGGTGAAGAAGCATTATGTCCTTTTTGTGAGGGAAAAATGCAAGTTACTAAGTTTGAAAATAATTGGAAGATGTATTGTGAATGTGATAAATCACAAGAGATTTTTAGTAAATTATCACACTTATTCAAACAGAAAGAAGATATTGATTCAGAAATTATGACAATTCAAAAAGATATAAATGAACTTGCTTTAACTAAGTTCAAACAACACTTTATTGAATCATTATATAAGTCAATCATACAAGATTATGAGGACTGTAAAAAAGAAATTGAAACTATAACAACATTAGAGGTATAAATATGGCAACGTATGGAAAAAAGATATTTAGAGGTAACGAAGGTAGACAACGAGTTCTCGATGGAATATTAGAAGTATCAAAAACTGTCGCATCAACTTATGGACCAAAAGGTAGAACAGCAGCATTCGACAAAGGCGGCTCATTTAGAACTACAAAAGATGGTATAACTGTTGCAAAGGAATTAAAGTTTTCAGATGAGGCCAAAAACTTTGGAGCAATGTTAATCAAAGAGGCTGCTGGTAAAAGCAATTTTATGGGTGGTGATGGTTCAACATCAGTAACTATTTTGACTGCTGAATTATGTAAAGAGGCTTACAAACTTTTAGTGAAAGGTATTGACATCAATCACTTAAAAGAAGGTTTTCAAATTGCTAGTGACTATGTGTTAAATGAATTAGTAACTTATAAACATGAAATAGAAAATGAACATGATATTTTCAATATAGCGAAAACTTCGGCTAATAACGATTTAGAAATTGCTGAAACAGTTAAGCAAGCTTTTATCTCCATCGGTGATAATGGCATTGTAACTCTAGCAGATAGCTTATCTCGTAAAGGTGAAACAGCTGTTAAAACGAGATCTGGATTAGAATTTGATAGAGGATTTTTGTCAAGTGAATGTATCAATGCATCCCATGACCAATGCATTTTAGAAGAGCCCAACTTCCTGTTCTCATCTGAAGTGTTAAATGATGTCGAAGATTTACAACTGATAATTCAGCCTCTCCAATTAAACAAAAAACCAATCGTAATAATTGCACCAGATTTTTCTCATGAAGTAATGGCTTGGTTTCGTGATATGTTAAATAAGAAAACTGTAATTGGTTCATTAGTTTTAGCACCTGGTGTGTCTCGTGAAAACATAAATGATAATTTGATAGATTTAGCTGTTATGACTAATGCTAAAATTATGTATTATGATTTTGAGTTAAATGATTATAAGGAAGAATATCTTGGTACATCAACACAAGTTATTATTAACAAAGATAAGACAGCAATTATTGGCGCTCACTTTGATGATGAAAGATACAACAAACATATCGAACAATTAAGAGCTAAAGTTGATTATGAAGGAACTGAAATTGGCTATTCTGGATATCAATTACAAACGATAAAAGAAAGAATTGCTAAAATGACTGGCGGCATTGCAACAATTTATGTTGGTGGTATTACGTTAACTGAATTAGAAGAAAAGAAAGATAGATATGAGGATGCTGTCAATGCAGTTAGAGCTGCTTTAACTGGTGGTTTTATTCCTGGTGGTGGAACTCCATTATTGAGAATTGCTTACAAAGGTGGAAAAGAATTATCCGTTGGCTTAAATCATGTTGCAGCTGTTAAGGCATTTCTTAATGCGATAAAAGCGCCTGCTAAGATTCTAATCAATTCTTCTGGTGCTGATCATGAGTCTATCATACCGGAAATTTTAGCATTAGATAATAAGAGTGGTTATAATTCAAAAGAAGGGAACTTAACTGATATGGTTGCATCTGGGATAATTGACCCCTATGAAGTAATTAAGAACAGTGTAACATATGCAACTAATATGACTGAACAATTTATGAGTGTTGAAACTGTAATAGTAACTGACGCTCCAAATATGTATATAGAATCTTTAGATAGTGTATTAAATGAGGACGGTATAAATTAATGGCAAATATGAGTGAAAAATTAGATTTTAGTAAATTGATACAACGAGATAAGGAACAATCACAAAGAGGTGGAAGAGCAGCTTCAACTGCACTCTATCAATGTGTAGTCTTTTTGGGCAAACCGGTTATTGAAGAAGTGGATGAACTTAATAGTTTGAAGTTTAAGTTGTTATGCCCAAAGGTTGCGAAAAGGATTTCAGAACAACGTTTTATATTTCCATATTACAGTAAAGAAGTTTTTGGATTAGCAGAAGAAGCTGCTAACTTTTTTCCTCAGTTTATTAAGCGGCTAATTTCAGAAGGAAAATTACCTGAAGAAGTTATTCTCGAAGATAAATCAGTTGATGAAAGTTTAGTCCAACTTGGTATTATGGATCTTCAAATGACTTTTTTAGAAAAGGATCTCCCTGAATTCAAGGGCTTTTAATCTTCAATAACGACATCAATATTTGGGTAAGCTTTTTCTAACCACTGACAAAAGCCTTCTTGAGCTACGTCAGTTGCTATTATTCTCTTTGGCTTAAGAATATCAACATAACCATCAATAAACTTGCGGGCTAATCCATGCCCTTTGTAATGATCCGCTAATCTAATCGACCAAAAGTTTATCGTAATATCTCCATCATCTTGAATAATCCCAAATGATATTCCAGACGAATTCTTATCAAAAAAGTCAAACTCATTCTCTGTGTCACTAACATTGACAACACAACCAGACTCAAAGTTTCCATCAATATTCACATAAAAGCCTAAATCCTTATATAGCTTCTTGAGGGCCTTTTTTGCTGTAGATTCGGCTATTTCTTCAAATAATCTCATTATAAGAATTAGTAGAAGTTTTGAACATCAATTCTATCCATCTTATATATTATTATCAAGTTAAAGGGAGAGAATAACATGACAAACTATGAAAGAGGAATTGAAAAACTTAATAAGGAACTTGAGGAACTCAAGGCATACCAGCTCGAACGTGAGACAATTTCAAATGAAATGTCCGTTCGGAACAGTGAAAAGGTTCGTGGCTTTTTCAGCAACCTTGAGGGTACATTAAACCTTCGTTCCTATGACAATGACAGTTGGAGAAACGAGCCCGGGATTACCCAGTGGCGGTTAACTTTCAACCTTAATCCAGATGAAAGGTACAACGAATTTGAAATGAAACTGAATGTCGCCAAGGACGGCGGTTCAACTATAACTGAAGTGAGTCACTCCTCAAACAGAGAGAAGGACATCACCCGCTTCCTCGACTGGAGCCAAAGAGTTGCCCAGACAGTTTCCAGCATCCAGATGAATAATCACGAAATTGCGGAACTTTTTAATGGACTGGAAAGCCCTGGTGCGTGGAACACTGACCTCCGGAACGAGTGGCAGATAAACGACGACATCAAACAGCTTGAGGAAATGAAGAGACAAGCTGATATCGGATTCCGTGTTGGCGGAACTTACATGTACGACTTGAACGGCAATTATGCCAGGGCCCGCTCCAACAACTGGTCCAAAATAACTGTTACCAAGATTAATGACAAGAGCATCAAGTTTGTAGTTCACTACGAGCACGAGGATGCAAGCAAAAACTCCGTCTCTGCGGAGCAAGCAGTAAGGTTCGACTGGGCCCACTTACGGACCCTTGAAAACCATGAGGTTCTTCGCCAGGCTGCCATCCAGAAGGAATTCGAAAGAAGGCAGAAGTGGGACAAGGATGTGAAAATTGAAGACATCCGGGTATGGAACTTCTAAACTAAACTAGCCTCCCTTTGGGGGCCCTGTCCATCGTTGATGGCGGGGTCCTTTTTTTGCTTTAAATGAAGTTGTATTTGTCCATTACTGCTTGATTTTTCTCTTTCAAGTTATCGTATGACCTTTCAAACACAGCATCACTTCTCCAAATTTTTGAAGGAACAAACTCAGTTGCATAAGTGTCAATGAGTTGAATATTTGCTGCTATTGCGTCAGTTGTATCTTTTGCATTAACACCAGCTTGACATGTCTCCCAGTTTCCATTTTGCCAGTCATAATTCAAGTCTCCAGGAAAGTGATCAATTTTAGTTGCGCCACTTCTCTTTTTAGTTTGATGTAGACTTTTCATATTGTTCTTGACAAATATGTTCTTACCACAATGCCAACGATTATGAATGACGAGATCAAAGAAGTTATGGTATGGTTCGTTATTCATATCAACTGAAACATAATCAACTGTGAAGCCAATTCTCTTGAGGAACTGTTTAGTTGGTTCAGATTGATAACCGTCAAAGGAAACATGTTTGATGTTTAGTCCGCCAATTCTTCTCAAGTCATAAATGAAGAACTTAACTGCATCTAAATTGATAAGCCCGCCTTTTGGGACTAACACAATAGTAAAGTCAGTAACATAAACGATAATTGGTTGGTTAGTATAAGGGTCAATTCTAGTTGGGTCTCTTTCAATGTGACTCATAGCGATACAAGTACAGTCTTTTGATTTTGATTGGTCAACAGATATTACGCGAGGAATGTCGGGCTCATAGTAATAGTAGTATTTGTTTAGAATCTTATTGAAGAACATATGATGAACTTGGTTCCAAATAAGATGTTCAGGCTCTTCATCAGCTAATGCTATAATTGACCCATAAACATTTTTCATTCCATTTGCAAAACAATTCTCTATCCAATGTCCTTGATAGAATAATCTATCAGCTTGACCGGCAGGAATGCCTGCATAGTCTTTCATGAACTCAATTGGATTTTCTCGTGCCTTATCTAAAAAGTTTGTGATACCCTGTGATGCTACTTGCTTAATTGGACACCAAACTTTGTCGGCATCCTCATAAAGAGCAGCTTCAGATTCCATCTCACAAACTACTGGGGGTTTACCATTGCCACCTTTGAAGAGTTGAAAACCAACATCAAAATTATGATGCTCTTTTGACTCTTTAGTGCTCTTGTCATAATCAATAAAGTCAGGAAATTCCCATGGGTATAGTTTCCATCTACTACCAGTCCAAACGAGATTTTCAATATTCTTTGGCGCATCATGTGTAACCCAATTCTGAATTGCGTCTTCTAATGTTGATGGTGAAGAGTCAAGTATGAAGCGAGCATAATAGTTGTTTTTGAAACGGTTGCTAATTCTTTGTCGTAATTTGGAAAAGAAAGTTAGAAGTTTCTCATTAGTCCAACCTTTTCCTGCTTCGAGGAAGAACGTAATTTCAGTCATTGCTCCCATTAAGATTTGCATACCCAAAAGAGCGTTTGCTTGAGATATCTGCTTCCAGTTTAGATTATTCCCAGTAGTTATTACTGTATTACCAGTTTTACCGGCTGGTCTCCAGGGTATATAATCAACGTTATCGTTTTCAATTAAACGTCTGTCCTCAGATAACATCTCCTGGGCTGTTCTACACTGTTTCCAGAATGTAGATGATTCTAACATCTGTTGAATTGGTTCAGTATAAATTTCAGATGCCTTTGACTGAGTAACAGCACAAAGTACTACAACGAAAACAGCACTATCTGGAAAGCTGAAGAATTTTCTCGGGTTCCTCATTAGTGCATAATGTAATGCGATGTATAACAGGATTAAGATAGTTAGTGTTGATTTACCGCTACCAATTGATGTGTTCCATATTCCAGAACGGTGAGGTTTAAATGGGTCAAGAAAGTCAATAAAAACTTCCTTCATTGGTTCCCATAAAAACTCACACATACTACCAATATATTTGTGAGTTAAGAATTCCTCAGGTGTTGGTGGTTTAGTCTTAAATGTAAGCATGTGGGGATTAAGTAAAAGCTCGCTTTTAAAAGTTTCATCAAAATCATTTTCTAATAACCACTTTAATGCTTGAGATAATTGATTAAAGTTTAAGTAGGCATATTCATCTTTTTTGGCAAGAGAACCATCGCCTTGTAGTAAGTCAGTTATTATATAACGCAAATTATGCAACGTCTTTTCATCTTTAAATGTGTATTTTAACACATCTTCATCAATCTTTGTATTTTGGATTTTATTTAAGTCCAATGTAAAAGGATTGCTTATTTGTGAAGCAACGGGCATATTATCTTCTGTTTTTCTACCCATATAAATTAGTCATTATAAATAACTAATTAAATAAGAGAATTGCGTCACAGCTCTTTGGCCTTTGTGTAATATCACACCTAAACGAATGCGTAAATGCGATAAATGTAAAATGTGGCAAGACTTTATATAGGAGAAAAAAAATGAAAACATTTGTAGACTTAGTACGTGAGTATTCTGCATGGAAACTCACAGAAAAAGGCAACGGCAAGTTAACGAAAGATGAACTCGCTAACTTGAGAGAACAATTCAGAGCCCAAGGCGGCAAAACTTCCAACAACAGTCAATTAAAAGAACGCGTGAACGAATATCGTAAATGGAAGAAAGCTAACAAAGGAACTGACAAGCTAACAGAAAAAGAACTTCAGAGAATCAAAGAGTCTCTTAAGCCAGCTAAAACAGAAAACGGAATTGACGTTTATATTAGCAACTACAAGAAGTTCAAAGAGGCAGTTGAAGGACCTGGAGCAAAGATAACTTATAAAGAAATCAAAATGCTCAAAGAAAACTTTAATGAAGCAACACAGAATGGCATACGACTTCGAGAAGCAGATGCAGGTTTTGACCCAGCAGCAATGGGTGGTGCCCCAATGGCAGGTGACCCAAATGCAATGGCAGGCGGAATGGATCCTAACGCAATGGGTGCTGATCCAAATGCAATGGCTGGTGGTATGGACCCAGCAGCTGACCCAATGGCAATGCAAGGCGCAATCGAACAAGCAGCAGCTGCATTACAACCATTCACACAAGCAGGCGCAAACCCAATGGGTGCTGACCCAATGGCAGGACAACCTCCTGTAGATGGTATGCCACCTGACCCAGCAATGGCAGGCGGAGACCCAGCAGCAATGGGCGGAGCACCAATGATGGAAATGATCAACAACTACAAACAGTGGAAACAAGAGAACAAAGGAACAAGCAAACTAACTGAAGCTGAATTCACAATGCTCAAAGAAGAAGCTGCAAAGAGAGCTCCAAAACAGAAACTTTCTAAGTATGAAGAAATCAAATCAAGAATAGCTGAAAGACAAGCAAAAATTGCTGCACTTCAAGAAGGCTTTCTCGATATTCCATCAACAGCAGAAATGGGAACTTTAACAACAAAGGCAACTCCATCAAATTCAGATAATCCTGACAATGCAACTAGCCCAGATCCAATCCCAGTTCCATCACCACAGCAATTAGCCGGGGGTTATTCTTCAGGTAGAGCAGCTGGTGAAACAAAACCAGGTAAAACTTGGCCAACAAAAGCAACTGGAAAAGAAGCAGGCGGAGCATTACAAGGTGCAGGCGCAACACAAACCAAAGTTAAGGAAAGTGTTAAAACTGTAACTGATGTTTATGTAGAACAATTCATGGAGCCAAAGCTTAACTTTGATAGTATCAAGAATTCTATGAAAAAAGGCCTTTTAGGTTAATTGGAGGGTATGATGGCAAGACCTACACATTTAAGAGAAGAAGCGATTCAACTTTATGACTCAGGTGACAGTAGGTCTTTTAATGAAATCTACAAGGGTAGGGAAGACTTATTCGAGAATGTAGACGACTTAATCGACCCAAAATTTAGAAAGCTTTTTGAAAGTATTTACGACGAGTCTGGTAATTTAAGACCAGCACCAAAAAAGCGACTAAGAGAAGCCGATGTTAAATATGGTGGAAATCAATGGACAGGTGGACTTGACAATAAGAACGATGGTGTTCCAGCCGGGCACAATCCTCCACTTAGCAAAGGTGCAACATCACAGGTAACACAAAGTGGACAAGATTATGACACAAACCCAAAACTCTTTGAAAAGATTTTTAGAGAGGCAAATGGCATCCCACCTGGTGGACACTATGACAGTGGAAAATCAGCAGGCCCAAAACCTGACGGCGTGCCAAATGGACACAATCCAAAATTAAGTAAGGGAGCTACATCCCAAGTCACACAAAGTGACCAGGATTATAGTAGCAATCCAGCCTTATTTGATAAGTAAAAACTACAGCCCCTCATTTGAGGGGCTTTTTTATTGGTTAATATAGCTACTAACTATTATGTATAAAAGAACGATAGATTTGAATAGCCTCACAGACTATGATTTAGGTCATCTAAAAAGTAAGAATCAAATAGTTTTCACCGAAGTGCTTTCTCAGGATGAGATAGACCAGCTTCTTACAGCGATAGGTCCAGGAGATGATGATGGCGAAGATTTTGGCCCTGCCGATACGAAAAAAAGCAAAAAGAAAAAGAATTTCAATGACTTAAAATATGTTCCAGAGATGGACGACTTAATGAAAGTGTTTGGTGATGAGGATAAAGCCGCTGTGATTCAACATATATTTGCAGAAATGCAAGAACATTACGTAGATAGAGTTATGGAAGAAGTTTTTGGAGAGGTTGATAAACTTCACAGAATATGCAACAAATTAGAAAAGAAAGTAGAAGTACTTGAAGCTGAAAATAAAAGATTAAGGAAAGCTCTGAGTAGTTCAGAATTATTTGATTAGAAAATCTTATATATAATTATGGTAAAAATACATACTATTGAATGTGCCTGTTGTGGAGATTCTCATATTATTGAATTGTGGATGGACAATCAAGATAATCTTCATTTTCTACAAAAAGAACAACCTTTCTCATTGTGGCAGAAAATCTCATTTTGGATTAAAATAAGAAGAGAGAGATTTGAATTCTCAATGGGAGATAAGCGGGACTTTTTCGGCTTAATTCTAAATGAAGAAATCCTTAATCAACTAATCAATGTTTTAGAACATTATAGATACAGTGAGAAATCTGGATTAGCTTACAAACCAAGAGAAAAACAAACTTATTTTAGACATGCAACTACTGGTAAGTTACAAATGAGAATGATTAACGAAGTTATCAGTAATATGAAAGGCATTTATTTAATTTATGATGAACACAAAGAAATCAACTTAAACATACATCCTCTTATGGGCCAAAAAATTGGAAACTACTATAAGGGTGAGATAACTACGATATTAAATAAAATGGAAGTTAACGTTTTCTTATATTATATTAAGAAAATAAAAGAACAAGCAAAATATTGGAGTTAAAATGAAAATCTGCAATCCCTACATTACGGACCCAGCAAACGTTAAGTGGCTGGAAGAAAATCAGGAGTCGTTTATCGACTATATCGCTAAAAATCATAGCGTGTTTGATATTGCTCATACTATTCTTCACATTGACACAATGAATGACAAGTATGTAGCTAATCTAATAGCTAAGGTTGAAGGCGCTCAAAAGAGAAAAATCTTAGAAGAGAAAGCACAAGCAAAAGCTGCCAAAGCAAAATTGGCGAAAAACCCACCAAAGAAAACAGCACAAGAACAGAAAAAAGAAAACTTCGAGAAAGCCATTGAGGCAAAACAGAAAGAAATAGAAGATGAGTATGAACTCCCAGATTAAATTTTCTTATATTATATATTAAGGAGATAAAAATGGCAGGATGTTATATTGAGGATAAATTTGGTTTTTATTGGACATGGAATCCATCAAAAAAGAATCCAGAAAAAGGTCAATTAAAAAAGAGTCATAGTAGTCCAGTAAAGAAATTTTGTTCTTTAGAAGCAGCAGAAAATTATGTTGAAAATTATGATTTTACTGATGATTTAATAGAACAACATAATAATAATCCAGATTGGTATTCTTTTTGGGTTGATGATATTACTAATAGTGAAGAATTAAACCAAAAAGAAAAGAAAAGTTGGATCGAAAGATTTACAAAAATGAAGAAAGCTGAGGAGGCTATTCTAAATGGGAAGACCTAAGAAGGTAAGAGAATCAACTGGCAAAGAATTTAGGACTGATAGAGAACTTGTTTCTCAATGGCAAGAGTACACTTTAAAAGCATCAAAGGCTCTCAAAAAAGAGACTAAACTTGCTCATCAGAATAAAGCAAATCTTGCAGCATACGAATTATGGGATAAGTATTTCAAACTTCGTATGAAAATGAAACATCAACTTATCGCACTTTGTCAACGAAATAATATCTACATGCAAGAGGATATTGAAGAATATGACTCAGAAGCATGGCAGGAATTTATAAAACAGATGCCAGGAGTTCGTTTAGAGGATGTAGAACATCTTCCAAACTGGTCTATTTATATTCGTCTTTGGGGATATTGGAGATCAATGAACAGAAACATTCTCAAGAGATGGTTTGATTGGAAAAATAACACAACTCCAATTTTTATCTCAAATGAGAATAATGAAACTTTCTCTAATCTTGACAAAGAAATCGCTAGACATGGAGATTTAGTAGATCATAATCTTCACATATCAAAAAGTCAAACTATTCTTTGGGAATCTTTTGACATCTTGAAAAACAAATTATCACAAAAAGAAAAGCAGCTCTTAAATATGAAAGTTCAAGGAAAAAAGAACAGAGAAATTATGAGTACACTTCAAATCAATGGTAGAATTCTCAAAGAAAATCTTGACAGAATAAATGGGCAACTTGATCTCATCATTCAGTCAACTTCTAAAAAGCATGGGGCGGATATGAACTATTCTGAGTTAGTTGCCTCACTTGAAGGATAATATGAAAGATAATATAGAAAGATGTCTTGACCACATGAAATATATGCTTTCAATTCGTCCACCCGGACGAAATGAATTTGAACATGATGTTTTAGATGTGTTAACTGAAATGAAAAAACAAATAGATTCACTTAATAGAAAACAATGTAATTGTCATGAATTATTTGATTAAGGATATTAAATGAATATAGTAACTTGGAATGACGAAAAATCAGAAGCTTACATTTTAGAGTTACTTCGTAATTCTGGTTGGACTGAGGAACAAATTGAAAATAGAACACCCGAACAAATGGAATTAGCTGTGAATGCTATAAACAAATTCTTAATGAAACAAGCAAAAAAGAGACAGAAGACTTTGGAAAAAACTATCAAAAACTGTTTCACAATTCTCGCTCAAGTTGATAATGCTCAAGAAAATATCAAAGAGAATTCAGATGACTTTTCTGAGATGTGTCTCAATTTAGCAGCAATGGAAAAAGCGAGATGGGTTCTTCTTCACAAAGAATTAGGTGATGAAGCAATGCTTCATATTCTAAATGGATTAGTGGAAGATGGCGCCTTCGATGAGGAATTGTATTATGAGGTAGTTAATATGATTCCATGGGATATGAAAAATGAAAACTAAGGCATATATCTTACATTCTTTTTGGGATGGCGGAAACTGGAAAACTAATGAAAATGAATTAAACGCCCTTTTTACAAGCGGTTGGGAAATAAAAGAAGTACATCAAATGAGAGGAGTTGCATACGGATTTGCAAATGGTTATGCTGGTAATAACAACACAACATCATGGGCTAAATCTGATCATCATGCAGAGTTTGCTGTACTACTAATCTTAGTGAACCCAATGAGGGATAGTTAATTTATATTCAAAGGAGAATAAAACAATTCAATGAAAACTTATGAGAGTCAGGACGCTATTGAGACTTTAGCTGGAATTTTAGCATTACAAGATAAAAGAATGCTAGCGGATGAACTCGCAAAGGTAATGGTAAGACAAAAGAATTGGACAATTAGAGATTTAGATCTACAATTAAAAGAAGAAAATGGAAAGTTCATAATTAAGATTGGAGGAGAGTAAGATGAAATGGTGCATATTTATTCATGACGCACAAAACATCATTAAAATGCCACACACAGATGAGCCCTTAGCAACAGCTTATCAAATAGCACAAAACATATTGGACTTCAAGATCATAACGAACAGAGATTCAATTGGCTATTGTTTAGATGACTTTATTGAATATTACAAACAGTTCGATAAAATGGTGCTTGTTTATAATGGAACTTTTTGGTTAGATGGGCCAGCCAACCATGCTTTTTGGACTCTTTCATTCAACAGAGAAAATATCAACCACAAAACTTCCGGCCTCATTGATGGCTATCTAAAAACAGAATATAAAGAAGGAAATGGTGAGAAACTGTTTGCTGAGATTATCTATAATGTGATTGATAGATTTACTGAAAACAATTTACCAAAGGGCATAACACCAGAATATCGAAAACAACTATTAGAACAGTTGAACAATTACATATAAGTTCTTATATAACAAATATGAGAATAACTAACAAATTACAAGATTTTATCGAAAAATATCCTGACGATTGGCATGATCGTCTTTCGTCAGACCCATATAATCTTAAAATCAGACAACACCCAACAATTAAACATCGCTATATTTTCACATACGATATGATTCATTCTTTAATGAGTGATGAAATAGTGAAAATAGCTCGGGGTATTGTGATTGATGTGCTTGATACGAGATTAGAAAGATGGGATTTTTCTGGTGATGAAATCTTTCGTCCTATTTTTATGACTAAAATAGTGGCAAGAGCTTTTGACAAGTTTTTCAATTATGGCGAAGGTAATGCTGCAGCTATTGACTGGAATGGAAAGATTTTTGCTCGTGAAAAGTTAGATGGCTCAATAATCAAGTATACTGTTGAAAATGGTGAAGACTTGTGGATGACGAATAATGGCTTTAATGCTGATGCTAATCTTCCATGTGATTTAAATGACTTCGTTGATGGAATTGATACGTTTAAGGACCTAATTGATTTAGCAATGGATAATTTCACTAAGGAAGAAAAAAGCATAATGCAAATGTTTGGAACAGCTGCAACTTTCATTTTTGAGTTGACTTCGCCTTACAATAGAATTGTTGTTCCTTATAAAGAAACTGAGTTAACTTTAATTGGAATAAGAGATAACAACTCACAGAACGAAATAAACATTGAAGAGTTTCTTGCTGAACATGAAAACTTTCCACAATTCAAGACTCCAAAAGTTTATGAGTTGACAGCAAAATCACTTGACGAAGTTGTTGAAATAGTTGCATCGCTCGATTCAAATCATGAGGGCATTATAATTCAAGATGAGCACTTTAATCGAGTGAAAGTTAAGAGCGAGCAGTATCTGTCAATTCATCGTATGAAAGACAATAATGGCCAGCTTTCTGTTGAGCATCTTTTGAAGTGCATTCAGGCTGGAACAATAGACGATGTGATGGGAATATTCCCAGAATATGCTGAAATAATTGATAAGGTTGTTGAAAAGTACAAGACAGTTGAAACGTTAGTGCACGAAACTTTGGCAGATGCTTATTCGATTAAGCTGTTTGCACAAAGCACAAATGATGCGGCTGCTAATAAAAAGACTTTCGCTTTGGCTGTGAAAGATAAGCCATTAGCAAAACTTTATTTCGAAGTGTATAAGGGAACTGATAGTGAAACGATTAAAAACAAGTTTTTAGCTAAACTTGATTATGAACAAATGGAGAAATTATGTCAACAAAAATCTTAGCGCTCGACATCGATGGTGTGTTGAACTGTTCTGACAACAGACGACCAGGTATGACTAATCGGACTTACGATTTGATGCCAGAAAAAGTTAAGCTATTAAACGAAATCATAGCAGCAACTGATTGCAAAATAGTCTTGTCTTCAACTTGGAGACAAGACTTTAATTGTAACTGGGTTGGAATTGATATGTTTTTTGAAGCCGTTGGAATTGAGCCAGTCTGTATTGGGGCGACTCCAATTTTAAGAATTGCTCGTGGTTATGAGATATTCCATTGGATATTCAAAGAGCAGTACATCTTGAAAAGGCATACTGTAACTGGACTTTGTATTTTAGATGATGATGACGATATGGAGATGTTGAAACCTTGGCACGTTTGGACACCGAACCAAGTGGGACTAACTGAACCAACTAAACAGAAGGCTATTGATATGTTGAATGAACCTTTCTCATTGGAAGTTAATCTACTAATCAATGGACGACGTACGGATAGTTTGTGGAACACTGATCCCCATATTTAGAACAGTAACTATAAAAGCCAAACTTAGGAGTATTGATATGGTAAAAGTTGAAAGAGCAATTCCAGAAGAGTTTGCTCAGTTAAGAAATGTCTCATTTGTACACGAAAAGGTTGAAAAGGTAGTTTTAGAATGTGTTGACAAAGCAAAAAATCACAACAAATTCTACATCCTTTCTCAAACTGAGGCTGACACAATTCGTAACGGGAAAACTTTTACAGCTCAATGGGGAAGAATTGGGGCTAAACCTCAAAGTAAGAAATATGATATTGCTAGATATGCTGAGGGGAACTTTTTTGAACAGATGTTATCAAAATTAGAAAAGGGATATAGCATCAAAAGTTTCAAACGGTTTGGTGATACGACAGAGTTTTTCCAAAGACTGATGGATGAACTTGGAGATGATTGGGAGTTATTTGACTAATGGAAAAATGTGATAAAAGATGTGCTCATTATAATAATCAGCTCATTAAGATGGATCCAGTGAATGGTGCCGGATTAAAATGGTGTGATAAGTATGGTCATCTTTTAATGAACAGAACTGAATGTGTTGGTAACCCAGTACATAACAAAATTGAAAAGGTGCCATTTAGAATGGCTTATCAAGATGACAGAGAAAAGTTCATTCAACATTGGTCTGAAATAATTGGTATGGACCCTGACAAATTCGCAAAAGAAGTAATAGTTGATCCTTGGGATTTATTTGATGATGACGAAATCATAGGAAGGACTACTAATTTATATGAAGCTTAAGGACATATTAGCTGCGGCTATTGACAAGAGCATAACTTACCCTGAAGCAAAAGATGAACTTAAAAAGTTGCAACTTCCACATGAGGAATTTGAATCTTATGATAATATGTTATATAAACTGCTTGGAGGAAATGAGAAAATTTGGAAAGACCCAATTTTTCAATTAAGCAGCATTCCAAATGAAATGTATTTTCTAATTCTTCAAGATTGTATTCAGCAAGTGAGACAAGAAAAATATAGCCCAGAAATTGCACAGAACTTGTATGAAGACTATATGATATCCCCGGCACTGATGAATTACTTTCTAAATGAAGCCATCAGTATTGTGAGAATGAACACATTAAAACCAGAAGAAATTGATGCTATTGGTAGAGCATATTATAGTGCATTGAAAATAGCAGAAAAACAGATAAGAAGAAAAATGCCTAATCTTAAGAATAGGCCAAAACCCGAAGTCGAAGTGGAGGAACAGAGCATCAATGCTGAACAGATTGGCTCTATAAAATTCGAAGAGGAGTACTAATATGCCTGAGTACATAAAAGTTATTGCTGATGAAGCAGAACTTAAATGGTGGTACAAATATGTCGTCCCATCACTTAAACCAAATGAAATCTATTTTGTCTCAATGTCCCTTCGAAAGAAAAGATTAGACCCAGAACAGAGAAAGATTCTTCCTCATAATGAAATGTGGAACAAAACACAAATTAGGCATCAAGGCTGGGAATCATTCGTTAAACATATCCGTAGAATGGAAGTTAGGGTTGATAGTTATTTTCCCCACGAAGCTGAAAGTTTCATAAATAGTGCGCTTGTTTGTTATTGGAATATTTGCCCAATTGATTGTTATGCTGCAATGAAAGACCAAATGAATCACTTAACTGAAATAATGACTACGCTAACAGATAGTGCTCTCAAAAACTCACAAGGCGGAATTGAACAAGCTTACTATAAAGTGAGAAAATCATTTGATACTTGTCAGTCATTATTTGCTCGTAACTTTGGCGAAAAGGCATGGATTGATTTTGACATTGATATTGATGGTGCATTTGATATTCATATCTATAGATGCTTAAGAGAGTATTTTCATTCATTATTTGGATTAGGAAATGTCATCTTCGTTAAAACTGTTGGTGGTATTCATTGTCTAATTCGTAAAGAAGTTTACAAGATGAACCCAGCTATTGTGATAGATGGGGTTAAGAAGATAGTCTCAAACTTGAAAGAAGTAGTCAAGAACGACAATAATATGTGCCCACTCCCTGGAACTTTTCAATATGGCATTCCAGTTATTGTATTGAACAAAGAGGATATCACACAAGAAATGAGACCTGAAACTTTTAGTCCAAGTGAATTGTTAAATGAAGATTATTCAAAGGTTGGCGACTAATGGCTATTATTGAAAGAACTGAAAAACAGTTAGAAATCTTATCAGAAATTAGAAAGGTTGAAAACATCTATAATAGCCCAATTAGCTATCTCAATTATGGGCCTCATGAAGGATATGGCATTAGGCCAAAAGATGTTTCATATAGAGATGCCGTTGGTAAGTATCACAGAATGTTGGATATTCTTGAAGCTGAATTAGAAGAAGAGAGTTCTGAATTATATGATGACTAAAATGTCCGTTAGGGCAACTTATGAGAATATAATGAAACCTCAAAACAAAAAGCAATATTATCTAAAATCTAATGAACGAATTGAAGTTGATGATGCTTTTCTTTATTATTATATTGGAAATGAGCTCATCTTTAAGACGAACAAATGGTTTGATAATTATGAGTTATTCGAATGAAATTAAATGACCAAGAAGTTTATGATTATGTAGTTAAAAGAATGATTGGCACAACTTTCATTACTAGTGATATGTATGACCATCCAAAAGTGTCAAATGAAATAATCAATAAAAATCATAATGAATATGAAGCTGATATTAAAGTTGAATTACATTATGTAGATATTCGTGAATTACCAATAATTAAGTACAAATATAGTAAATATAATGCTTCAAATGCAATTAAAAACTTACCGTCATATGACAAAGAACTAAGAGAAATTGATTATGAAGAGTACAGGCTTAGCGAATTGTTTGACTAAATAATTAGTGAAGAAAACTTCAAAGTGGAAACAACCAAAACTTCGATCTGAAAATGACAAGAAGTTCAAAGAGAAAAGGCCGAAATTAACTAGGCCGACTTCTAACCCAGAATGGAAAGCATTAAAAGATTGGATGAATAGTGTCAGAATTGAAACTAGAATGCAATTTGGTTATTCTTATGAAGAAGCATTAGCTTATATTAAAGGAACTAATTATTATGACTACGGACATAACGAAAACACTAAAACAATTGCAAGAACTCCAAAGCAAGATGGACGAAATAGGAAATCAACTCAGGGAAGCGGACCAACAAGCAGCTCAGGGACAACAGCAACAACAGGCAGCGGGCGCACAAGGTCAGCAGGCCCAGGCCCAAGGCGGAGGAGGCGGAGATAACACCGCAAGATTGCAAGGTATTATAGATCAATTCACACAAGCAGTACAACAAGCTGTTGAAACTGCTGTTCAGAATGCAGTTGGCGGTGCACAACAAGGTGGCGGCCAAGAACAACAAGCTCAAGGTCAAGAACAACAACAGCAACCACAAGATCAAGGACAAGATCAGCAAGCTGATCAACAACAGCAACAAGGTGATGACCAGCAACAACAAGAGCAAGTTCAAGAAACATTTGAAAAGATTTTCAATAAAGCTAAGGAGAGAATAAATGGCTAAAGAGAAGAAAAAAGAAACTTTTGAAGAAAAGAAAATCAGAGAAGCAAAAGAAAAACTACAGTCAGATGCTATCTCTCGACTCTACAAAAACAAGAAACAATTTGACAACTCTAAGAATTCAAAACGATAGTTAATATAACTCATATCAACTATAGGAGGCCCATATATGGCACAATTGGTCAGTTCAAACGGTACAAAAGTAACGTTAGAAAGCGCCGGTATTAGAGAAACATTCATCTTTAATAAAGAACACATCCCTTACATTCGTAATAATCAAGATAGAATCTATTTTGATTCAACAAACAGCTCTTGGAGATACATGACAAAGAAGGGAACTTTCACAACACTTCCAAAACACATGTACATTAGATTTAAGCGTGGTGGAACTTATGAGGAATTAACTAAGAAAGTTAGATTCGCTAATGGGGACACGAGGGATTTAAGAACTAAGAATCTAACTATCAAAAGATAGATTGAAAGTTCAAGCTTAATTTCTTATATCATAATATGTTTAATATCAAAGATGAAAAAGGCCTCAACAAATTGTTAGAGGAACAGAGTGATAAAAAAGTCAGTTTTGCTAAGATAACTTACAGAACTGGCTCATTCGTTGTTGCATTTCCAGATAGTCTCACAAAGAACTATTGTGAATGTAATTCGCTCGGTTTTAAGTCATTGAAAATAAATGACATAAAAACAGATGATATTCCAATTTGGGAATGCGGCGCTCGCACTGAAAAGGAAATCAACGCACTTCCAAAATTAAACATTAAAAAACATCTTGAGAAAATCACTAAAGAAAAGACTAAAGCTAAAGAAGCTAAAGTCAAGAAAATGATTAAGACGAGACAAGCTAAAAAATCAAAATAAAGAATTGGGGCCCAAGTGGCCCCAGAGTTGTTAATATACATTTAATGAAAAAACTGTACGCATTGGGCGATTGCCATTTTTCAACGAGTAGGGATTGGGACAGAGAAGTTTTTAATAATTTTTTGAATTGGTTTGAAAAATTAGATTTTGGTCCAAAAGAAGATTGTGAGTTAATTCAATTAGGAGATGTTACTGAACGTTCTTCTAATTTAGGTGACACTTTAGAATTAATGACAAAATTCTTTAAGATATGTTGTGATAAATTTCACAAGATCTATTTAGTGGGCGGAAATCATGACCATAAAAACATTCATAACAAATCACAGTTTTCAACTCAGTTTCTAAAATATCTTGGTAACATTGAAACAATATATCAAGAGAGATTATTTCACACTGATAATGGTTTTCATGTTATGGCACTTCCTTATAGAAGAGTAGAAGGAAAGGTGCTTGATGATTATTATTCAAATGAATTACCAGAAGAATTCTATAAAACTTCTGTTGACCTTTTTTGTGGGCATGTAGCATTAAAAGAGCCCAAAACTTTTTATGGTGGAATAACAGCATCTCATTTTAAGAAGCCAAAAGCAAAAGCATTTGGACATATTCATACTAGAAATGGGATATACAAAGATGCTTACATTGGGTCTATATCTTCATTTAAGATTGACGAGAAAAACACTGAACTTCCACGAGTAATTAGATGTCTCACTAAAAATGAAAAGTGTATCATTCAAGAAGATTTAGAAATTCCAGTTTTCATTGAATATGAAACGCTACAATTTGGTGAGCATCCAAAAAGAAACAAGACTAATAAAACACAAATATTCACAATAACGAATTGTAAGAACATTCAGCAAGCTAAAACTCAATATCCAAACTTATATATACGCGGCATTGAAAAAATTAAAAATGATATAAATGTTAGAGCCAATGAAAAATCTGAGCATTTTATAACTCCATTACATGCTTTAGAGAATATGATTACAGAGACAAAAATAGTAATAAAAAGGAAGACATTATCGTTATTGAAAACGATTCTAAGTTAATTTAGTGATATGACTGACAATGAGATAGCTCTCGAGATATGCAGAAGATTAAACATTCCAACTAAAGGAAAAGTTACTGGGAATGTTGTTGTAAAATGTTTCAACCCTCATCACATTGATAATAATCCTTCATGTTCATTATCATTAGACAAGGGAATCTATCATTGTTTCAGTTGCGGAAATTCTGGAAGTTTAAGAAGTCTCTATTATGAAAAGTTTAGAGTAGATATTTACAAAGACTTGGGGGTACAACGAAATCTTTCTTTATTCCAAGTTACACAAGAAGAAACAGCAGACTTTTCTGTGCCACCTGATATTGATTTTGCTTTTACTGGTAAATCTTATCCAATGGATTCAACTGAATTAAGTAAAAGGTGGATGAAGAGTAGGGGATTTGATATTAAGTTGTTAAATAAACTTAGTATTAAATATCTCAAGAATGGAAAAGTCGTTAAAGCATCTGAACCAGACAATAGGTCAGAGTGGCACATTTATACGGAAATGGCAATTATTCCAATTTATGAACAAAACAAACTTTTATGTTTTGAAGCTCGACAATTAAGAACAGAAGAAGAGTGGAAAAAACATTTAGAAGATAAAAAGATTCCATTAGAAGGTAAAAGCTACAAAAAAGTTCTCTATCCAAAAAATAGCTCGACTAAAACTTTGTATCGGTTAGAACATCTTGATAGAGACAAACCATTGTATCTCGTTGAAGGTTTAATGGATAATATAAGCTTAAAGACACATCCATTATTTGAAAATAGTACGACAACTTTTGGTAGGGGAATTAAAGAGCGGCAATTCTATTTATTGGGAAGGTTTAAGAAAATCGTTTACATTCCAAATAATGATGGACCAGGAATTTCTGCCATTGACCAATTTAAGAAAAAGAATATGAAAAATGTGCATATTCTTCTTTTACCAAAAACTGTTAAAGATGTAAATGATATCTTGCAAAAGAAAGACCCACGTTATAGCACATTAGAAGATCTCGTGATTAAAGATTGGCACAAAAACGAGATACACATTGATAACTTTAATGTAGAAAAGAGCATTAACAGCTTGTTAATATAGATATATGAAAAGATTTGTCACAGAAGAAATAGAATTGGATCCCGAAAGTGTCGTAAAACTGCAGGAACTTGCAGAGGAATATAACACAACGGTGGATAATGTAGTCAGCGAGATTTTGGTGGAAAATATCTCTACTAAAATTACTGTTGAAGAATTTACTAAATTATTGGAAGACATTGATGAAGGAAAAAAAGAGGTATCTAAGTTACAAGAATATTATACGATTGTTGACGAAAAGAAAAATCCCATTGCAAGATGTATTCCGATATAAGAATATGGAAAAGAAATTTTCTCCAGGCTGTAAGTTAAAAACTATAATCGGCCAAGGTACCTATCTAAATGGGTTTGAGTTATATGTATATGACACTAAAATTAATATGCATAAGGGCTTAAAGAAATGGTTCCAAGTTCACAATTACAAAAATGAATCCGTTGGACATGATGTATGTGGAATGGTAGTTGAAAACCATGACTTAGAAAAACGAATCATTAATGATGATGAATATCACATTTTTGCTGCTATGTTTTTATGTGAAGAGTTTTTATGCACTGACATTATTGCACATGAATGTACACATTGTGCATTCGTTTTAGAAAGAAACATATTTCGTTTTGTTGGTCTCTACAATGGAGATGATGACACTGGTGTAGCACCTGAAGAAAGACTAGCATATAACATCGGGGATTTTACTGAAAGCATTTTCAAAACGTGCAGTAAAAATAAATTGAAAATAAAATATTTTGAGAGTAAATAATGAAAGAACAAATTCTCACAAAAATTGAAGAAAACATTCCAAAGACTGTTAGAGTTATCGAAAATTGGTTGACTGAAGATTTTTCAACATCAATATCAGATGGCTCTTCTAAAGCAAAAGAGTACACTGGAAGACAACTAACTTCCTTGTTCTTTATTGCTATTGGTAATGATTTAGGAGAACAGATATTTAGGTATCTAGATGAAATGACTATTGAAACGATAGTTTTTGAAATATCTAGAACTGAATATGTGTCATACGAAATTGAAGAAAAGGTGCTCGCAAAGTTCGAAGAATGCTTTGACTTGAATAAGACGATAACTAATGGTGGTGTTGATTATGCTAGGAAAATATTAGAAAAATCATTTGGTGCTCCAAAGGCTATTGACATCTTGAATAGGTTAACATCTTCATTACAAGTCCGTCCTTTTGATTTTATTAGAAGGACTGACCCAACTCATCTTTTAAACTTCATACAGCAAGAACACCCACAAACTATTGCGGCGGTATTGTCTTATTTAGAACCAAATAAGTCATCAGTTATTTTGCAAAACTTACCATGTGAAGTTCAGTCAGATGTAACTAGAAGAATTGCCACAATGGATTTAATTACACCTGAAACTTTAAGAGAAGTTGAGCGTGTATTGGAAAAACAATTATCAACAGTTGACCCAGCATATCAAGTTTCCGGTGGTGTGGAATCAACAGTTGAGATTCTTAATTTAGTTGATAGAGCCACTGAAAAGCAAATTATAGAAGCATTAGAAGATGAAGACCCAGAACTTGCTGAAGAGATTAAACGACGTATGTTTATCTTTGAAGATATCGTAATGCTTGATGATAGGTCAATTCAAAAAATGATGCGTGAAGTTGATAGTCAAGAATTAGCAAAATCATTATTCAATGTTGATAGAGAAGTTCAAGAAAAGATATTCCGTAATATGTCAAAGCGTGCAGCGAGCATGTTAAAAGAAGACATGGAGTACATGGGCCCAATTAGAATTAAAGATGTTGAAGAATCACAACAAAAGATAGTTTCAATTATCCGACACCTCGAAGACACTGGTGAAATAGTTGTTGCACGAGCTGGTGAAGATGAGCTTGTAGTTTGTGACAGTTTTCCAGAAACTAGAGATGAAGCAAGGGATAGTATCTCAACTGAATTTGAAACTAACATTGGTTATTTAAGTGATAAACAGATTAAAGATTTATTCAACATTATTTATCACGAAGATATTATAGTTCTCATAGTTAATGCTTTAGCGATATCACCAACACATGTTAAAGACAGATTATTAAACAGATTAAACATATTTAAGAATCTCTACATTAGATATTTAATTTGGTGGAGAAGAAAAAATATGAATTATGTTGATACAATAGTTAGAGCACAAAAAGAACTCGTTAGACTTTGTAATGATATTAGATCAAGAGATCAAATGGCAGCTGAAGAAAATGATGACGAGGAAGATGAGGGTGGTGATTTATGTCTGAAAGCGTAAGATGTGGTTACCACAATAAAGATGATACTTGTAATTGTACGAGATTATGTACTAGAGTTGAACCATGCATAGCAATTGAGTCAAACTTCAGGACTGTAGAAGATAGAGCAACTGCTGATATTGTACATGCTTATAACACTTTAAAAGAAATTATGAAAAGGAGAAGAGAAAATGGAAGTTCTTAGTCAAGAAGAAATTGACGACTTAAATAAAGTTATACAAGAAACTCTTAAGCCTGAAGACTTTGAAAAATTTAGAAAGTTATATCGACAACGTGAGAATTTGAAAAGACAAAAGTTTAATGTTGATGTTGATCGGTCTCCATATAAAGCAACTGAAGTGTTATCACAAGATGAATTGGACCAATTATTGGCAGCAATAAATGAAGGTATGCAAGAAAAGGATGAAGACGAAGAAGTTAGAGGTAGATTTGATACGAGACGAATTAAGATTTATGATTTTAAGCGGCCTGACAAATTCTCTAAAGAACAAATCAGAACAATATCAATGATGCACGAAACTTTTGCTAGACTAACTACAACAAGTTTATCAGCTCAGCTTCGTTCAATGGCTCATGTTCATGTTGCTTCAGTTGATCAGTTAACTTACGAAGAGTTCATCCGCAGCATTCCAACACCAACAACTTTGGGCATAATAAATATGGACCCATTAAAAGGTAACGCCATATTTGAAATTGACCCAGCTATTACATTCTCTATTATTGATAGATTATTAGGTGGCACTGGTGAAGGAACAAAATGTCAACATGAGTTAACTAATATTGAAATGTCAATTATGGAAGGCATTTTAGTTCGCATGCTTGGTAATTTACGAGAAGCTTGGACTCAAGTAATTGATTTAAGACCACGCCTTGGACAAATTGACACAAATCCACAATTTGCTCAAATAGTACATCCAACTGATATGGTTGTGTTAGTAACATTTGAAGCTAAATTAGGAGATGTAGAAGGCATGATAAACTTCTGTATTCCACATTCAACTATTGAAGACATTATGTGTAAACTTGAAACACAATATTGGTTTAGTGGAATTGGCAGACATTGGAAGCCACAATCATTACAATTAAAAAACTTCAAAGATATTAGTGTAGATATTAAAGCAGAAATTGGGAAAGTTTCAATGCCATTAAGTGATGTTAAGAAATTAAAAGCCGGCTACGTATTAAACTTAAATCCAAATGCTTTATTAAAAGTTAATGATACTGTAATTGGTAATTATGAAGTAATAGATGGCAACATTAAAATAACAAAAATAACAAACTATAATGAGAGGAATTATATGGACCAAAAAGAAAATGTTTCTTACGAATTGGACGATTTAGACAAAGTAAACGTTCAGATTATTTGTGAATTGGGGAGAACAACTCAGACACTAGAACAAATTAAAAGTTTTGGTGAAGGTACTATCCTCGAATTAAATAAGTTAGCGGGTGAACCTGTAGACATATTTGCAAATAATGTTTTAATAGCGAAAGGTGAAGTCGTAGTAATCGATGAAAACTTTGGAGTGAGAATGTTAGAAGTTTCTTATGAGGACAAAATATGCGAAGAGGAACAATCACCTGTTTTCTAGGAAGTATGAAATCATCTAAAACTTCTGAGTTATTGAAAGTTTTAGACCAATCAAAGTTTAGGTCTGATGTACAATATGCTTGTCTCATTAGGCCTCAACTTGACACTCGTGATTTTGTATCGAGGACTGTTAAAACGGATAACAGTTATGATGTATTGACTTGTAGTCGATTTTTAATGGAAATTTATAGTCAATTATCAAAGTACAGTTTAATTTGTATTGATGAAGGACACTTTTTATTAGACTTGGGACCAGTTGCAAATAGATTAGCTCTTCAAGATAAAGAAGTTTATATAGCTGCTCTAAATGGCGACAGTGATATGAGGCCTTGGGATTCAATATCTAATCTAATTCCTTATTGTGATTATATTGAACGAACTTCTGGTGTTTGTGAATGTTGTGGCAAAAATAAGCCAACGTTTACATTTTACAAAGGTGTTAAAGATGGCCAAATAGTTATCGGAGACACTTCATACAATATTTATTGTAAATCATGTTGGGAAAAAAATGCGAAGGAAATATGACGAAAAGTTTGTTAAATTTATTGATGGCTTAATTGGTGATGATGAGGACGAAGAAGTAAATAAACCAAAAAGTTTCAAAGAAAAAGTTTTAAGCATCATTAAAAAACCAAAACCTGACCATTGGCAGAAAATGGGAAAATCAATTGAAAACTTGAGACACACTCACACTATTGGATATCAACCATTAAGTGTTGGTGCTTCTAATGCTCCGCCAGGTATGGCGAGACCAAAACCACCTCCAGCTCCGCCTCGTGGTGGAACTGGTGCAATGAGGTTAGGTGGAAATATGGGAATTAGCAACAATGGCTTTAGTGGAAGGGGAATGGCGGCGATGGCTGAGCATGTAACTAAGTTTTCATTCGCAACTGCATATGATGCTGTTTCCCAAGATAAACCAAGTGATGTCTATAAAATGATCGAAGAATTAGATTCAGTAGTTTATAAATGGGACTGTGAAATTGATACTGTATTGAATATGAGGCTTGAATTAAGTAACATATTATTGCACTATTTTAATGCTAGTAGTTCAAATAATGTTTCTGAATTATTATATGAAAATATGAAATTGAAAAAAGAATTAGAAAAATTTAAGGATTTGAATAACATTTTATATGACTGATATGGATCATTATTTTTACAATAAAGTCAAAGAGTATGCTTGCCCATCAGTGGAGAAAGTAGCTAGATTTGTTGACAAACATTTAAGAGAATGTAATGATAGTCATGTTGAAGAATTTATCGAAACTTTGGAGTTTTCTATTATGTTAAAATTACAACAAGAAAATGAACGTCTAAAAAAGATAATAGATAAGGATATTCTATTTGATTAAACGCCGCCCTGCTTAACTGGTTCGTAGTTTTTATTGTCTACCTTTTTCTTAACATCTTTAATTGGCCATCTATATTGCTCTTGAGTCTTAATGTGATTAAAACCATTAGCATAAGTTCCTTGCCAAAGTTTACCAAAAGTTTTTGGTGGTTTATATGTTAAGTCTTTACTGTTTATCATTGACATAATCTCTTCTCCTATTATTTAGTTGACCAATTCATTCAAAATTATCTCGAACCTTGGGTCTGGCTTAATTGGGTTAGTTTTTCTAGTGTATGATTTATGCACTCGATGAATAAACTTGTGGCAGCCACTGCACAAAACTTTAAACCTTTCTTCACTGAGATTAGAATATGATTCAGCACTATCATTCATATAAATATGATGTAAAGTGAGTCTTTTATTGTACCCACATAATTCGCAACAATTCCTCTCTTTAACTACTTTATTTCTAAAAGTAATCCAAGCCTGTGTTTTTCTAAATAGAGATTTCTGAGCTGAGTCCCATACATCTCCAGGCTTAACTTCGATGATGATTTCTTTCTTTTTACGAGCCATATTTAATTAGTCTGGTAGCTTGACCTCTAGTTTTCTTTCATAGCTAAATTTATCTTTAAACATGAAAGAGTTTTACATGGTCAAGCAGAATATTATATCCAATGTAGTTAATCTACTAACTAATATGGAAACTAAGAAAATAGAATATCTTTGTAAATTCTGTAAACATGAGTGGGAACTAAGCTACCAACAACAGGCTATTCCTCCAATGAATGTAAAATGTCCAAAATGTTTCAAAATTGGGAACTTCCGACATTATCAGAACTTTTTTGAGGAACAGAAACGTAAATATGAAAACGGCGACATTTAAGTGTTCTAATTGTCAAAGAATATTAAAACTAACATTTGGCACCTCTGACCCAATTCCAATGGAATGTTGCTGTCCAAGTTGTAATAGAGAAACTGCAAAGAGAACTTTTAATCAAATTAGCACTGATAAAGAACCAGAGAATGTATCTTCGGCAATTCAGACGCTTTTATATAGTAACCTCCCATCAGGGAAAAATAAAGTGACTTACTAATGAGACTTGGAGAAGATGAGGATTTGTTAAGTTTTGACTTTTTTGATTTTCTAGGCAAAGATGATGAGGACGAGGAACCCATGAGTATTTTTAACACAAGATCAACTGACCCTTTGAAAGCACAAGAGTCAAAATTATATCAAGAGCAAATAAATGATTTGAAAAAACAAATAAATGCTCTAAAAGAAGAAAATAAACAGTTAAAAGAAACTATAAAACGATTAGAAAAAATAGGTGAACTCTTTGATTAAGGAAGATTTAATGGAACCAGGAAGTTTAACATCATTCAATTTTCCTCCAAGTAATGTCGAGATTCCAAAGGAATTTAAGGACCTCTGTGAAGCAGAGTTTCAAGAATTTAGAATGCAGCTTTTGCACTATTGTAAAAGAATATCTGAACAGGATGGTAGAATAGAAGTCCTCCAAAAAACTATTGGCTTATTGGAAGAAAAAATCCGCAGATATGAATTATTATTGGACTTACCTGACTAATGAAAACACCTCAAGAAAAAATCGTATTATTAACACCCAAACTATTAAAAGTTATCAAAAAAGCACTCCCTCAGATACGTTCAAGATATGTAGCAATTGAATTAAAAGACATTGCTGTAAAGCTTGCAATAGAGATTAAGCAAATAGAACAACAATCAAAACTAAATAATAAGTTGAAAGGGAAACACTCTTCGATGAAAAACCACGGCAACGTAGGAGAGTCCAATCAATCAGACATCTAAATATGATGAAGTTTGACAGATGAAAATCTATAATAAAGACTTATTCTGATATGAAGACGATTGAGACTACATATTTCTCGTAGGAGTTGGAATGCAAACAGTTATTGAAGAACTATTTGAACACGTGCAAGAACGGTATGAGGAGCTTTTTAATATCCGAAAAGACTGGGAACGTGTAATGAACAGATTCAAGTACATTACGTTCTTGGGTCAAGTTGATAAAACGGTTCTCTATGTTTCAATGTTACATCAAGTAATAAACAGTAGAACAGGTAGAATTAAAAACTTAACATTAGCAGAGGCTGATGAATATCACATGACTGGTGATATCACTGGTTTAGCAAACTTCCGTCCATTTGCTTGGACATTTTGGAAAATTGATATGGTTACTGGATATGTTTCAGTATTCACATCATTCAAAGCTTCTGAAAGAGTTTCTCCAAAAGATAATTATGCTGCTGCCTTTGACCAAATCAAATTATATAGAAATCAAAACTTAGTATGGGACACATTCATTCACAGAATGAGACCAGTTGACCAGAAAGTATTTAAGAAACTTATCGACATTGTAGAATTTAGCAAAACTAATTATGTTAAGTTTGCTGACTTTGACAGAAAAGTCTTCTATGATATGTCAAAATATTTTGGTATTATCAATAACAAAGGACTCGTTGGCGACCCATGGTTTGAAACAATGCGTCCAGAACTTATTCGCATACCAGTTAAACATAATCTCATTCTCATTAGAAGAGATGTTGAAATGACTAATATGCTTAGAGGTAATTCATTTGCGACTATTGATTATGTTAGCAATTCAGTAATTAGAAAGTTTAACACATTCAAAGAGTTACATGATTATCTTTATTCATTGGTTGATTTCGTTAACAGAAATTCTAAAAACTTGGGATTAAAACAGCGCATAAATTCAGTACAAAAACATTGGCGTTCAAATCAATGGCCAATGACTTCAACTGCTGAATCTCGTGAAGTTGAAAAACAGAGAATTGAAGAACTTAAAAAAGAGCTTGTAGCAATTGAAAGGTTCTTTAAGAGATTCAAGTTAGAAGATAATCCTGATGAATTAGAAGTAATTCAAGATAACTATAACAAGCTCTTAGATATTAGAGACAAGATAATAACTTTACAAGAAAAGTTACAAATAAATGATAATAAAATTCGCCAATTAGGCAGCCGAAATCCAGAAGAAAGAACAGTTGAAGACAATGAATCATTCTTTAATAGATTAGGCGAAAGAGTTCCACAACTTCAAAAATCAATTGATGATATTCCAAGACCATTATCAGATGATGAAGAAGTTGCTAGAAACAAAACTAACTTCACTAAATATGAAATAGCAGTAACAAAGTTCCAAGGCAAAGTTGCAATTAGAGCAGATGTTTGGGAACATGGTATTAGCTACTTCTTAACAAACTTTAATGAAGGTCCAGATCCTTGGGGTGAGAGACTTCAAGATTGGCTCGATGGAAAACATGGTAGACCTGACCAGGATGATGAAGATGAAGATTGCGACGGCGAATATATCCTCCCAGGCGACCCAGAGCCAGAACTTCCTGACCATTCATGTGGTGTTGACGAAAGAGAAGAATCACTATTTAACGACATACTAACAGTAAGAGATGAGCTAACTTGGAAACGAGCAATGGCTGAAATTAATGTTGGTGGAAATAACAGAAGATATCTCGTTAACATTCTTGAAAGTTTCACATTAAACTTAAAAGGCGACAATTTCACATTCCCAAATGTACAAAACTTAACAGTAGAATTAAGAGGAAATCATACGATAACTTTAATTTGCTGCTGCCGAGTATTTACATTGAGAGAGAAACAAAATGTCGTATTAAACAACGTAATATTTGAAGGTGAACGAAATGCACATGCACAACAAACTTCACCTCAATGCAATGTACCATTCTATCTCGTAAGAGGAACTATCACAATGAGAGGAGTTGCTGCAATTAAGAACTGTCTTAACGGTGCAATTTACAATGATGGTGGTACAGTAAATATGGAAGGAGACTCAAGCATACATCACAACATCGCTAGAAATGGTGGTGGTATTTACATTAAAGCTGGTGTATTATCAATGAGAGACTTCTCTAACATAGCTTGTAACACTGCTACTGAAAAAGGTGGTGGTGTATTCTTCGTCCAAGGTTCACTTAACGTTAGAAATAATGCTAGAATCTTTGGTGTTGATGTTTGTGCTAAAACTAATAACGCTAAAAATGGTGCTGCTATTTTTGGTTACACTTACACATCAGAAAACACAGTACCAAAATTAAGTAAGCCAGAATGTCATTGTGGTCATTGCCCAATTTGTAATCCACCAGTTGAGCCAATTCCACCAGAATATCCAGACCCAGGAAAACCAAACCCATGGCCAGACCCAGAACATTTCGTTAAATGGGAAATGAATGGTGGTGTCCCACAACTTGACACAATTTGGATAACTCAAGGTGAAAGAGTTGAAGAACCAACTGGTATAACATTAGAGGGCTACGAATTAGAAGGCTGGTACACAAACCCAGGCTTAACTAATAAGTGGGACTTCATAAATAACACACTTAAGAAGGATATGACTCTATTTGCCAAATGGGTTTTAGAGGAAGAAGAGATTCCAGAACTCAAAGAATTTGAAGTTAAGTTTGCTCCAAATGGTGGTATTCCAATGCCTCCATCACGAACAATAACAGAAGGCGAATTAGTGTCAGAACCAACTTTAATGACTAAGGGTGACTTGATATTTGTTGGTTGGTTTAAGGACCCATGGTTTGAAAACTTCTGGGACTTTGAAGAAGATAAAGTAACTAGTGATTTAATCCTCTATGCAAAATGGGAAAATGATCCAAACCCACCAACTAAACCAAAAGCAACTGTGTCATTCGTAACTAATGCACAAGTGTATTACAAGAAGGAAGTTGATGTTGGTCAAACTATGTCATATGTTGAAATAACAATGGAAGGCCACACATTTGGTGGTTGGTACAAAGATTCAGAATTCTTACACAAGTGGGACTTTAACTTTGATGTAGTAGAAGGTGATATGATTCTTTATGCAAAATGGGATGAAGTGATTAAAATAGAAGAAGGCACTTGGGAATATGACTTTACATTACCAGGCGGCACATTCATGTTTAACTTAAATGATATTCCAGCATTTGATAAGGTACTAACAGATGAGCATTTTGAAAATCATGATGAAAATGTCAAGATTTATATATCAAGCAGTGAGAACATGACTTGGACTGACCCAGGTATTAAAGTACCAAACATCTGGTTTGAAGAAGAAATTCAACAGTCAGATAACTCAGTTCCAAATGCATTAAGAGAAATTGGTGGCTTTGAGTATTATGGTGACAACTTAATATGGTTTAGAAGAGGACCATCTAATCATAGAGCAATGAAAATTAGGAAGGAGAAATAAAAGTGGTTGAAACATTATTTGGTCAAACTTTAACACAAGGTGAGAAACACTTATTACAGAAACTCTCTATAGTTGATAACTCAGACTTAAACCCATTAGTTCCAAGTCATACATCTACTAGTAGGAATTATCAACTAAAAACTATTAGAAAAAATGTAAATCAAGCAATAAATGAAATAGCTGACAAAGTTAATGGCATTTTGGGTACTGTTGATAATTTTACTGAGAGATTTAATAGAGTAATTGGAAATGAAGATAATGAGGACAAAGAAGATTGGGTAACACTCAAAACTAAATATGTCAACATTATTCGTGCGGTTGTAGAAGTCAGAGAATTGGTTGAAGCACATAAAGACATGATTGAAACTTTAAGTGGTGAAACTATCATGGCTACACTTAACGAACATCTTCCACATTATGGAATGTCCGTAAATGAATATGCAAATAGGCAAGTTGGGGCTATCGTATTACAGTCATACCAATTTGATAATTTAGATGCCAAGGACGATAAAAACATTGGCACATATTTTGTTGAAAATTAAACTATATAATATAAGGAGTAAGTAGTAAATGATTTTTAGAATTATTAATGGCGAGAAAAAACTTTTTGCTGAAGTAAATAAACTCGAAGCAGTTAACTTCAAAAAATATACTGGAAATAAGACTGAAGATAATCTAAAAAACTTAGTTTTAGATGCTAGCAACATCCCATTTGATTTAGCTGAAGTAACAACAGTTGACAAAGATTGGAATGTTGATAGTGAAGGAGATTCTAGAGGCTTAAGTGTTAGAGATTATATTGATGACTTAAGAGATGATTTAGCAGAACTTGATGAAAGAACAAATAATCTCGATTACGTTAGAATGGATAGAATTGCTATTCAAGGTGGACACACTAGAAAAGCTCTTCTTAACGCATTAGCAGTGGGTGTAGATTCCCCAGCAAAACCAACTGAAATCACAATAACACAGTTCACAAGCTTTGTTGATGATGCAGCAGGTACAAAGGAAGACACTTTCACAATTAAAGCTGGCGACGAAATTGAGTTCAGTTTAGAAGCTGGCGCAAGTCATAATCCAGATGTCCTTCTTAATGTTTCAAAATCATTTATTGGTAGAGTTGAAGATTTAGAAGATGACTACATTGGAAAATCAATTATTACTAAGTCTGAACACCCACTTCCTGAATTCAAAGACAAGAGATTCATTGTAACAGCAGTTGAACCTGACTTCGCAAGAGGCTCAGAAGATAAGATTGACTTAACAATGCACATGGTTGATGTCGATAGTGGCCAGCCACAAATTGCACAAGTCTCTTTAGTTGGCGGTGATGGAATTAAATTTGACTACGACTTCTTAGAAGATGATGGTGCAACACCAAAACTTAAACCAGAAATTATCATTCATAATGAATATGCTGCAATGATTCGTCAGTTAAATGCTGAAGCAATTAGAAGCATTCACACTGGTGGTGTTCAAGGAAATGCCAACTATAAGATTCATGCTGGTAGCTTAGAGAATGGCGGCCATATATCAATTTTTGGTAATGATATTGCTTTAGCACCAGGTAGACCAAATCAATTTGTAACAGGTCAAATTGATAACTTAAATAGAAAAACAGTAGTTCGCCCAGAAGACCAAGTGCTTGTTTGGGAAGATAATGGACTTCGAACTGAATTAAGTCTCGAACAAACTGGCCCAGATGTACTTACACTTTTTGGTAAAGAAGTTACTGATACAACTGACCCAGAAAATCCAGTCGTAACAAAAGCAAACTTAGGAACTGTAAACTTAACTTTAGGTTCAACATTAGCATATGCTCAAGTTTGTGTATTAAACGAACATGGTGCATGGGACATTCCAGATGATGAACACCTTCCAGAAGGCATTAAGAAAGATGATATCATTGGTGCAGCAGAACAATTCCTTGGCACAACACCAGCAAAAGGTCAGTACTTAGTATTAGGCTTTTTAGATGCTCATGATAATTTACAATATTCATTTACTTGCTTAGCAAAGATTTTTGAAGCTTTCCATGCAGGTTGGGGTATTAAGATTCATGAAAGAACAGTTAATGGAAAAGTTGAAAGCAACATTATCTCTATCAACAGAGATCCTAACTCAACTTATGAATTATCAACATCACGCCAAGGCTTAAAGTACACTACTTGGTGCGACACATTAGAAAAATTCCAAGAGGATATAAAACCAGAAGAAAACGATAAAAGTTTCGATGGTGTTTATTATATTACAGACGATGCGGAAATCTTAGACCCGCTAGAACCATAAAATCATTAGAAGGAGTAAAATAAATGATTGTGAAAATTATTGACGGACAAAAGAAAGTTATAGCGGACGTTTCCCCAGTACGCAGTGTAAATGGAAAAACTGGTGTTGTAGTTCTCGATATTGCTGACATTGGCGATTTACAAGATCAACTTACAACTATTGAAACTAATATAACTAATGTTACAACTAATGTAACTGAAGCTATTGGTGACCTTTATGGTGACACAATAGATATAACTGATGATGATAGTACATCTATTAAAGATTACATTGATGAAGCTATTGAAGCAATTAATGAAATCTTAGGAACTGGAACTGGAACAACTGAACCAGGTGAATCACTTCTTGATAGAGTTGAAACTCTTGAAACTTTTGCTGAAGGACAATTTGTAACTGATGTTGATTTTAATGGTAGATCAATAACTGTTTCAAGAATAAATGCTTCAACCCCATTACAAATTCCAACTCATGGTAATACAATTAGAATTGAAAATAATCCAGAATCTGCATTTATTAAGCCATATATTGACACAGCAATTACAACTGTAAATGGAAGACTAGATGCACTTGAAAATGGTGAAGGCATTGACTTAACATTAGATTATGCAAGCCATAAACTTCAATTAAAAGACGGTGAAGGTGCTATTTTAACAGAAGTTAACTTAGACTTAGAATCAGCATTAGAACATGCTGGACTTTATGTGTTTAATGGCACAGCATGGGCAACACAACCAGCAGATGTAGCATTACCAAATCCAGTTGGAAACGTACAAGGTACTTACCTCGTTATAGTTTATGACCCATCTGGTCCAAACACAGGCGCAAAACCAAAAGATATCACAATGGCAAACGTTACTGCATTGATTCAAAAATCAGCTGCAGGTAATGGTATTGAAATTGATGAAGCTAATGTTATTTCAGTTAAGGTTGATGGACCAAACTTATCAACATCAGCAAATGGATTAAAATTGGATATCAAATCTTTCGCAACAGTAGCAGCAGTAACTGGCGCACCTGGCGAATTATTCATTGTTGAAGAAGACATTGTAACAGTAGTCTAATTTGATTTAGAAATTATTACAGAGGGAACGTCAAGTTCCCTCTTTTTTTTGCATTGGGAACTAATTATTATGATAGTAAAGAAATTAGAAGATGGCACATTACAAATTTTAGCCGATGTTAGCGAGCAAGCTAATTGGGATGCCAAACCTGGTGATAAGGCATACATCTTAAATAAACCAACTCATTTGAGACAATTTCCATATTGGGAAAATCGTGGCACTGAAGACTTAAACATTAATAATGATCGTTATACATTACGTTATGAAGATGTAAATGCACATCCCTATATTGATGAAGACGTCTATTTTGTTGCAGTTCAATTTAACTCAACAATGTTTGGTAAATCTATAAATGCATTCTCATATACATTTGAAGGTAATTCAATGGGGACATTTAATATAACTAAATCATTCACTGTTAGAGATGATAGATATTATTTATTTTTCCTCGAGCCACAATATGGTAGGGTTTATGTGTTAAATGATGACCCACCACAAGAGTTACCAAATGAAGTATCATTTTCACCTAACTTAAAGAATAGCACATTCACACCATTAAGAAGATCAGCAATTGCTAATCTAGTAGATAACGATTTTTATATCTCTTTTGATGGAATTGAATTAACTATAACAAAGCAGGGCTCTAGTGATTTAAGGTGCACAATTCGTTCAACAACTGGTAATAACAAAAATGTAGTAGTTAGAAGAGTGTCAATTTATAATTCAAGCATTGAACATGAAACTAACACATCATTAAACTTGTCAAGCACTCCAGTAGTTATTGATTCCGTTATTTACACTAACTCAAATGAAACTATCATGTACCACATTTTAGATCATGACAACCCAGTAGAAGATAAATGGTGGGAAGTTATTATGTGGCCAACTAATGGAAGATTAAAGTTCCTCGTTTCAGTAGAAAGGAGAGCTTAATGAAAATATTGACAACTGCAAATGAAAGTGGTCAATGGGAAGCTAAAATTCCAAAGGGTGCTGAATTAAAAGAAACTTTCAGAATTAATGATATTGAATATAGATTTGATGAATTAAATGACCCAGCTGAATTTGTATTCAAAGCAGATGAGAAAATATTGAGTGGTTGGAGTCAACCAAATTCACAGATAAAAATTAGACTATAAGGAGATAGAGAATGATTCATAGATGGCTCAGAGATAATGAGACTAGATTATTAGATATTATATGGGGGAGAGATCGATGGTAGAATTAAAAAACACAGATGCATTTGTTGGTGAATTTAAAACGCATCAAGAATCAGCATCAAATAGATTATTTAAAATAAAAGTAGAACCAAATGAGCCCTTCAAATATTTATTTTCGTTAGGCGCAAACACTGGCGCTATGCTAAATATCTCAGTTAACACTAATCATATTGCTTATACTGGTACTTTAATTAAAAGTGGAAATGATATTCATGAAATATTTTTAACGACTGCTTTTGATAATTGGGTTTCATATGAAAATCAATGGGATGACATTAACATTATTTTTTATGAACAAGAAGATGATAAACTTCATTTTTATATTAAAAACATTTATGAAGCAGAATTTGAAGTAATTATTGGCCAATTATTAACAAATGAATTTGGCATTCTTTCTAGTAGAGATAGAACATATACAACTGATTTTATTGCTGTAAATTATATAAATTATAAAGAATTTTTTGACATGTTTTTCATTAGACGAGTCACAATGCAATATAATGCAAGTGTTGTTGATAACCCAAAAAATCCAAGTGAAAAAATTGTAGCCCTTGATATAGATAGGGCAGATAGAACTCTTCAAGAAAGATCATTCTGTGTAATTAATCATCTAATGAGCCCAGAGTTTGATGAAATTGATACTGATAAATTTTGGATTTTAGACGAAAACTTTGGTGGTCCAGACGGTTGGGGAATTCCAATAATTAAATCATGGTCAGTTATACCAGCATCTTGGGGTGGTGAAGAATTCCATTATGAAACTTACACAATTCAAGAATTAAGAAATAATAAAACAAATGCTCCAATGTTATTTTTCTTTGGTAGTGTTGAAAGTCGGCAAGGTGGTGTATTAGGCTTTTTCCCAATATCATCCCTATTGCCACATGCTCATGAAAATGATTATAGTGGCGGACAAATCAGTTATAACAGTTTAGTTGATCAACCTGATTTAGCTCAATTTGCTACAAATGAACATACTCATAGTATTAGTGAAACAACTGGTACACTTCCTCTTAATAGAGGTGGAACTAACAGAACTGCTTGGTCAAATGGAAGTATGCCTTACATCATTGCTTCAGCAATGGAAATTATAGAACCTCCAATGAATGGTGTTGACCAAGCATTAGTACATGTGGGTAATGTTACAGATAAACCTGCATGGTCTCCATTACGAGGTAATAATTCACTAATGTGGAGAATGGGACTAGGTAATGGTGGAGATGCAGCTTCAGTACGTACTGCTATTGATGCAGCTCAAACTATTCACACTCATGTTGCATCTGATATTAGCGATATTGATGCATTAGTAGCTTCTATAAATAGTAATGCTGACTTAAAATATGCTTTAATAACTCATATACATAATGCAACTGATATTGAAGGTTTAATCGCTGCAATTGATACTGAAATAGCAAAAGTAGTTGGGGCAGCTCCAGAAGCTCTTGACACTCTTCAAGAAATTGCCGCCGCGCTAAAAAACAACCCAGCTATTATTGATAGTATTTTAACTGCAATAGATGGTAAAGCCGATTCAACTCACACTCATGGTTTAGCAACAACAGATATAACGGGCACACTTCCAGTAAATAAAGGCGGTACTAATAGAACTTCACAGGCAGCGGGTAATATAAATTATGCCACATCTACTACTGCAACAGGAGTAGTGGCAGCACCGACTGCTAATGTAACTCAAGTGTTGGCTCATACTGGCACAGTTGCAACAGTTCCAGCATGGAGAAACATGACTGGTGCAACATCATTAAGAAACGATTTAGGTTTAGGAACTGGGTCAGACTCTGCTTCCATCAGAACAGCAATTGATGCAGCTCAAACTGAACATAACCATCCTGATAAGGCAGACACAGTGCACACTCATGATGATAAAGCAAACGCAACTCACTCCCACGGTTTAGCAACAACTGATGTAACTGGGACTCTTCCAGTAGCAAGAGGGGGAACTAACAGAACATCACAAGCTGCTGGTAACATAAACTATGCAACATCAGCAACAGCAACAGGAGTTGTAGCAGCCCCAACAGCAAACGTGACACAAGCATTAGTTCACACTGGAGCAGTTGCTACTGTCCCCGCTTGGAGAAATATGACTGGTGCCACTTCATTGAGAAATGATTTAGGATTAGGCACTGGGACTGAACCGCTTCCAATTGGAGCGAACTTAGGTGATACTGGTGCAGAGTTTGGACAAACTATTGCTCATGGTAGTGCAACAACTTTTGCTAGAAGTGATCATAGGCATCCACTCCCAACGCTTCCAAAAGAGGTGATGGTTCTTGAATGTACTACTGCAATTGGAACAGCTGCAAAAGTAGTAAACGATGCGGCCAGAGTGCCTGTTGCTGGTGAATTAGTTGTAGTAAACTTTACCGTTGGTAATAATGCTGCATCTCCAACGTTAAATATTAGGACTTCAGCTTCTGGTGGAACAGCAAGAGCAATTAGAGTTAATGGTAATAATATTGTTGGAACAACTGGTCGAGAAGGATTCTTTTTACCAAATAGACCAATGTTATTTAGATTTAATGGAACTCAATATGATTTATTAAATCCAACATTTGATAGAACAATGGCCACAAAAGTAACTGGTACAGATTCAGCAAATGCAACTTTATCAGCAAATAATCCTGGCATTATTTATTACACAGTTTAGGATATAAAATGGCAACAACTTTCATAAATGGCGAAAAAGTAAATGACATGTTCATTAATGGTGAAAAGGTAAATAAAGCCTGGATTAATGGTGAAGTGTTTTATGAAAAGAAAACATCATTTTTATCGAATTATGGTAGAGGTGATCCAACACCATATTGGCTAATAAGTTCACAATCAGAACCAAGAATAGCAAGATCAACTGATAATGGAAAATCTTGGACAACTGTTTCTAATTTAAATATAGGATCAAGAGTAAATAAATTTGCTTCTGGAAATGACGGAATAGTTATAGCAGTTGGTAGTACAGGAAGTGCTTATAGTAGATCAACAAATTTTGGACAAACCTGGACATTATATGCTATGCCAACAACAGGTCCATGTCTTTGTCATTTTTGGAAAGGATACTTTTATCTTACACAAAGATTAGCTGGTAATGCCTTAGTTTTTAGATCTGTAGATGGTTTAAATTGGTCAGCAGCTGGTAATTTTAATACTGGGTCTGGGGTAGAAAGAATAAATGGTTTTGCGCATAACGTTGATATTTTAGTTCATGGAGCTGATACAAGTGGGAGAATTGGGACAACAACGAATGGTACAACTTGGACAAATAGAACTGTAACTCAGCCATCTGCTATAACATCAGTAACTTATGAGGATGGTGTATTCTTAGCTATTGGTCATAATCAAACTGGATATGCTTGGTCATTAAATGGAGAAAGTTGGACTATTGTTAATGAGAGTCCAAATACTCGAGCTCTTTGGGCTGCTACTGCTTTTAAGGGAATACATATTTGTCCAATATATTCTGGTGACCAAGGTTGTAGAGTTTTTACATCATCTACTAGAACATTTTCAAGTATCATCACAGCGCCATTAATGCCACCTTCCACTGGAAACTGGCAACAAATAGATAATAATGAAGAATTTGCTTTAATGTGTGGCAGATCAACAACTGCTATTTGGCATACTGTTAATGGCCAAATTTGGGAACATTGGAGTAATGCCCCATGGACTTGCAACGCAATAATAAATGTGAGAAGTTAATATAATTCCAATAGGAGTTATATGTCAAAGAAATTAGACAGTATCATTACTGGAATAGCAAAAAAACAACCAAAAATCTTCGGAGATATCGTCACATCAGCTTCAATTAGAAAAGTTAAGGTAGATAGTCCACAATTAAGTTACCTATTTGGAGGTGGCATTCCAATTGGTAGAATGATTCGTTTCAGAGGCCCAGAATCCAGCGGCAAGTCAATCATATCCTGCTATTGTGCAGCTCAGTTACAGAAAAAGTTACCCGATTTTCTCGGACAACCAGATAAGAATGTAGTTGTATATGTTGACTTCGAGCGCACTTTTGAGGGTAGATTCGCATCACAAGTTGGAATAGACACTGACCCAAAGAAGTTCATTCACTTACTACCAGACGATGTAGAATCAGCTTGTGATACTTTAGTTGAACTAATCAAAACGGATGAGATAGCTTGTATCATTTTAGACAGTGATGCAGCAGCAGGCTCTAGAGCACAAATGGCAGACGTTGCAGGAAAAGCTTCATTTGGTGGTAGCGCAAAAGCATTAAGTGAGTTCTTACGCAAGATCAACATTCTCAATGCAAACTATAACACGACAATGTTTTGGATATCACAAGAACGAGTTAACATGCAACCAATGAGTCACTTACCATCTGTAACTGGTGGCGAAGCACCAAAATTCTACGCATCAGTTGTAAACAGAGTAACAAAAACTGACCAATTAAAAGATGCTGATGGAACTATTGGTATCTCAATTCGAGTACGTAATTACAAGAACAAAACGGGCGTTCCTTTTAGAGACGCAAATATGAACCTCTATTACAATGGCGGCTTTAAGCCAGAAGAAGAATACATTGACTTCTTAATCGCATTTGATATCGTTAAACAGAAGGGTGCTTATTTTTATGTACCAAATGAGGAAAAATCATTACAGGGAAGAGTTAAACTACAAGACTGGTTAAATAATAATCTCACTGCTTATGATGATATGAAAAAGCGAGTTGATGAAATGCTCGTATCAGAAAATAAACTTGACGTAAATAATGAAGCTATTGCTGAAACGGATTTAGTTGATGCATTAGGCGAAGAGTTTATAGAAACTGAAGAACCAGCGGGAGAAATTGAAACTGATGAATAGTGTAAATTGGACTAGAGAACAGTTTGATAATTTTGCAAAGGATATTGAAAATAATATCATGAGACCAATGATTATGAAACCTGAAACGGATTACTTTAGAGGTTACGCACAAGGTCTAATAAATATGAAGCTTTCATATTATCCAGAATTAGAGGCTCACTGTAAAGTTGACAATGTTAAAGAATTTCACATTAAATATGGAAAACAACTTGTAATTAACGATGGTGAACAAACTTTAGAAACATCAATTTTTGAAAATAGACAAGTTGATTAGGGACCAAACGGAGGAATAATTGGTGGATTTGGTGGTGAAATTGGCTCATGCTCTTTTTCATCATCATCCTCTTCAATTGGTAATGTGCCACCTGGATTTGGAATAATGATTTCCTCTTCTTCCTCATCTTCAAATTCTTCTTCTATTGGTGGCTCTTCCTCTTTAATTGGCTTCTTTGGCCATTCAGAAAACCAAGGTTTACCAGGAGTGTGGTGAAAGTGAATTGGCATTTTGCCAGGCTTTTTAACTGGAGGTAAGTTCAACATTTTTGGTTTATCCCATCTTTTTAATGCTGCTCTTAATAATCGATCTAAGAATTCTTCGTCTTTCAAAATGGCTTGTTCAATGCCATATTTAACATCATCCCAATTAACGCATAGCCTTCCATATTTGTTAACTTTAATCGTCTGCTCATCTATTTCAATAAAATGACTGTCAAACTTATATTCAGCATGTCTTGGGTCATCACCAAATTCATGATAAGCAATATGAGGATTGCCAAATAAAGTTAGAACTATCCTTCTAAAATCTTTTATCATATCTTCAGTGTAAGGAAGCTTTAATGATATCTTCTCTTTTTCGTGGTCAAACTTAAATTGATTTGCATTGATTATTGCAGTCATCATTTCATAGACTTGCTTCTTTCTTAAATCCATAATATTTAGTTAATATAACTCAATAATAGGAGATAAATATGTTTGATGGAGTTATGTTAAAAGGTGTAGAACCTGACTATAAAAATAAGACTTTCAAGGAATGGTACCGCTATTATTGTTCCGAATATCATTGGAATAGAGGACAACAAGTAGAAGAAATGCTTGACCCAGAAGGTGATAGTTATCCAAAACCATCATTCTTATTATTCCTCTATAATTTTTATAAGAAAACTCTTTATAACGTTTTACACTGGCACAGAATTAAGTGGTTCTTTCAAAGAAAGTTCCGCAAGAATAAACTATCTAACGTTGAAATATGGGATGCTAAATCAACATTATCTTCTTTTATCTACAAAGTGTTAGTCGCATATAAGAAATATGACCGCTCTGGTTATCCTGGTATCTTCAGTGAATATAACGAGAATGAATGGGGAACTATTGAGAAATACAACGAGGCTATTGCTGAAGGAAGACTAATAGGTGGCGGTGCTGAAGCTTGGGAAAAAGTGCTTGATATTATGTTAATGGCATTTGAATATCTAAACTGGGAAGGCCATCACAAAAAGCAAACTGAATGGTTTATCAAGTACTTTGGAATGGACCCATATCTAGACGGTGATGAACGAAATAAAGAAATCAAATACTATTACAAGCCATATAATGCTGGGCCTCACGTTGGTCAAATAATGAGTGACCAAAAACCAAATTTGGATGAATGTGAGTGGGTAAAAGAATCAATATCATACATAAACTTTGAGCTCATAAATTATGCTGAACATTGTGTACAAATTGGAATTGAAACTTTTGCGCATTATTTCCAAAACTTATGGGATTAAATGAAGCTTGATATTATTGAATCATGTGACACTTTTGATGAAATATGTGAATACATAAAAATCTATTTTGAAAGTGATGTTAGAATTGATAGAATTGACTTATCTATTTTTGAACAATATCGAATGTACCCAAAAGAGAAATTTATCCCAAAACTTTGGTCATACAGAATAATAGCTAAAAATGGGCAATATCATTTTGGAACGATTTAGTAATCTTCGTCTATCTCAGTAACTAGAGAGTCATCACTTCTTCTGTAATTGACATCTTCTAATCCATATTTCTTTCGATATTTTTGAATTGGCTCAATTTCCCAGTTCCAATTTGGACGCTTATTAAATGCACCTTCAAACCAGTTTGGTTTAATATCATACATTCGACTTAACTTATCCAACATTTGGTCATAAGTCATTTTAACAGCTCCACCTTTTTCCTGCTTATTGAGAAGATGGTTACCTTCCCCAGTTTCGTTTGGAACTCTTAAATAGCCTGCTTTTGAAAGCTGAACTTCTTTTTTACCAGGAGTCAATAACACTAATGTGCCGTTATCTAATTGGCGAGATGTTGACTTAATCAAACATTGGGATTTAGCCAAAAAGCTTTCCAATCTTTCTGAACTTAAAAACGAATCAAAATCATCCATTGAATTCTTTTCTCGTAAAGTGCTTTCACTTAATGGAAAAGTATCATCATCAATTCTAGCATCTTTCATTGAAACGAGAATTCTGTAAATCTTTTGATTAGTTAATAGGATATTATTTGCTGCTCTTTTGATTTCTTCTTTGGAGTTCTTATAATCATTCATAGCACATCGTCTATAAATGTCTTGAGCTTGTTCATGATTTTTTTCAACGAGGTCATCAACCTCTTGCACCATCTCGTGCCAAACAGATCGGCTAACCATTAAAAATCATCCTCTTCATCGTAAATATCTTCATCATTCATTTCATCAAAAAGATATGGGCCATCTTCTACTTCATAATCATCATCAAACTCTTCATCAGTTTCAGCTTCATAATCTTCGTCATCTAATGAAACATCCATGTCAGTAGTTTCTAATTCATAATCATCGTCATCATCAAATGGGTCAATTCCATCTTCACCAATCTCATGAGTTGGTCCTTCTAATCCAAAAGCATCTGGGTCATCTTCATATTCATCATAATCCCAGTCATCTTCATCCAACATAATAGATGGGCCATCTTCAAAATCTTCATTTAGTAAGTCTAAATCTTCTTTGTCAATTAAACCACTTTCAATAAGTCTCTGTCTTTCAACTGATTCTCTTAATGCTGGGCTAACTGTTCCTTTTGGTACTCTTTGTTCAATAAGTTTCCCGCTCTTAGTATGAGTTGGGAATGATTCATCTAAATTAGCTACTTGAGGTGGAGCACCATCGTCATCACATTCTTCTTCATCACAAGTTTCTTCGTAAATCCTTTCGAATGATTCAACTAAATTACCCGTTTTGCTATATTTAGCATTGTAATCTCTTCTGCCAACACCTGTAGTTGGAATTGGGCCATAACCACCATCATTATATTCAAAATTAGGAAGACCATCAACTGGTCCCTGTATGTTTCCATTTCCCTTACGAAATTCAGGAGCTTCTTGTATATCTTCTAAATCTACATCTCCTTTAGCATACTTAACATTATAGTCTCTTCTGCTGTTTTCGTATATCTTACTAAAAAGTTTATCACTCATTAAAAGTCTCCTTTCTTTCTATAATAATTAGTTAAAGCTTATAGTTAATATAAACCAAATGGGAAATTATGATATAAAGCAATACATTTTAGTATGTAAGGGAGGTTGGACACATGGGAAAATTACATCTCAAGTTGCGCACGCTTCTCTTGCTGTTTTTTCTAATCAATTCGACAAAACTTTAGATGGCGTTTGGTTATATCGTCCTTCTGATGATGAGAGGATTTGGTTAAATACAGCATTTGCCAAAGTTATTTTGAAAGCAAGTAATAAAGAGCAATTAAAGAATGGCTATAGAACAGCTAAATTATGTCACGTTAATTTTGCATATATAGAAGACAGTGGTGCTACTCAAAAAGATGAAGAAGCAGCAACATTAGCGATTGGCCCATTTGATACTACAAACGAAGAATATAAGAGTTTAGTTGATTGGTTATCTCAATTTAAGCTCTATTAAGGAGAAACAATATGAACTTCACTATTTATGAAGAAAACGGACCACAATGGGATTTTGAATCCTTAATTGATGATGACAACATTTATGAGTCTAGAGCCAGAGATTTAGCAAACGTAATTGCTTATGATAGAGAGCATTACTCAGACGTTAACTTTCAAACTTTAGTTCGAGCAGCTGAGTTGGCAGGTTTAATCCAGTCTACCGGCGGACAAAATCCAAACGACAGAAGTTAATATATAAAGAATAGGAGAATAAATGGATCATGTAAAATTGTTTGTGCAGGGCGATACAAAGGCCCCACAAAGAAAACGAGGAGATGCTGGAATAGATTTGTTCATGCCAAACTTGTCTGAACAACTTATCAAGGATTTGGCAGAAAAGAACCCAGGCCAACCTTTTAGATGGGGCTTGCTTGGTTCGAGAATGGACCCAACATCTGATATAGCAAAAGGAGTCTATCTCTACGTTCCACAGGGAGAAGACATTCTAATTCCAACTTATGTTTCTGCCCGCATACCAGAAAATGTAGTTTTAATTATGAACAACAAAAGTGGAGTATGTACTAATCAGAAATTGGTTGTTGGAGCAGATGTTATTGATAGTTCTTATCAAGGGATTATTTACATTCATGTCTTTAATCCATCAAACACACTTCGTTTCGTAGAGTTTGGGCAGAAACTTGCTCAGATGATTCCTCAAGTGTTTGACGATCAAGAAATCGAAATCTTTTATGACAACCAAATTGAAACATTTAAGGAATACAAAAACTTCGTATCCAGAGATGATTTTTATGCTGGACATGATAGTGATCGTGGTGATAAGGGCTTTGGGGAAGGTACTGGATTAAATTAGATATTTGAACATTAATCCAATTCAGTCTTATATGATAATAACGGAAACGGAGATAATATGCTGAAATATTCATTAATCAGTCTTCATGTTGAAGGGCCAGACCGATTAGTTGAGGGAAGGCCTTGGCAACCAGACGGGACGATTACAGTTTTCTTGAGAAAGATTCTGAAGCCGATGTTGTGGGTTTGTCTATTCATCAACATTCTGGCTATTGGATTGGGCATATTCTTCTATTTCTTCGCAGGCTTACCGATGTTCACTTGGCATACTATCGTTTCGATAATAAGCCTCATTATCATAGCCTGTTCATTAAGAGCAAATAGGAGGCCTTAATGGCGATTAGTGTCAGTTATTCTGGAGAAGATGTAAACGGTGCAAATTTGGTGGATGCGTTGATTGATGAAAGTGTCCATCGAATTACGATTGAGTCAGGCAAAGCACCATCTATTGGATTTTGCGACACATTGCATAAAGACTTCAACTTCGCAACGGTGTCGTGTGTTGAACAAACGGATGGAAAGTTCCTGTCAGTTTTTGAACGGGACGAGTGAGAAACAGCAAGTTGGGGGAGCCTGCTTGCGAAAACTGAACGCGGATAGAAGGACCGCCGCCGAGTAAAAGAAGTAGTGTCTGGTGAAGGAACCGTCAGTTGCCATGGCGCCTGTAAAAGGCCACCACGCCAGTAACGGTGAAGCCACTCGGATAAGGAGTAAATAATGCCAAGAGCACCGCCCTGGTAGTTATTACCAAATGGTTAAACTGAGAGCTGTGGATTCTATGAAGCGGCAAACCATTTGAAGAGTCGCATAAGATCGACTAATTTATATTAAAGTTTTATATTAAGATGCTAGAATGGAGTATGGGCCGGAGGTGTACCGCTCCAAAAAAGAAAAGTTAGAAACAGTCGTTGGTGGGTTCGGCCTCACTAAGGTTTCCAGGAAACACCTACCAACGATTTTTTTGGGGCATTAGATTATGTGGTTAAATCGCTACCCTTTCAAGGTAGAGACGCTCGGTTCGAGTCCGGGATGCCCTAGACAATTTTAAGGGAGAAAATTATGACAGCTGTTAAAGATTGTTTTGACAATTACGTCAGTGTAGATGACTTCGTTATTTGCAACATCGGCAACATGCATTACGTCAAGCAAGTCAAAGAAGTCAATGCCAAAAGTATCAAGATTAAAATGGAGCTTTTTGATTATCGAAAAGATGTTTTAAGTCCTGCAACTTTTGATACGAAACTTGGATTAAAAACGATTCATCAAAATAAGTTTTTCAAGACTGATGTAAAGACTTGGGAAAATTACATGAAAAGAGTTTATTCTGGAATTCAGAATGGCTCCAGAGTTACTAAATTATTAGTGCCCGAATACAAGAAATTTGATAAGGGTGCATGGGTCGTTGTACCCGCACATATTATTGAATAGCACGAACGTACGGGCTACGGTCATCGGCTCATATCCGATTGAAATAGGGTTCAATTCCCTATCGTGCTAACATCGCTGGGATCGAAGCAACGGTTGGCTCACTAGTCTCATAAGCTAGGTCGTGAACCCGGTTCAATTCCGGGCCCAGCTATTCTACTGGTAGAATTCAAAAAGCTGTTTGATTTTGAATTACTACATTATAACATCATATATAATATTATTAAGGGAGAATATTATATGTTTGACAGATTTTTAGATTGGTGTGAAATTGTTCCATCATGGATAAACTTATCCAACGGCTCACTTTTAGTTCTCGGAACTTTGCTTGGGATAATTGTGATTGTTGAATCGGCTGACCGCCTTCGTGGTGGTAATGGAGTGTTTTTCTAATGGCTAATCCATTTGCAGCAATTCATATTGCCAAAAAAGAAGCCGGTATAAATGATGCACAATATCGTGACATCTTATTTCGAACTTTTCAAGTGAGGTCCTCAAAGGATTTAGACCCAGACCAAATGCGGGAAGTAATCAGAGTCATAAACAATGGTGGAAAGATTGTTGAGAAAAAGCCGCCTAAGGATTTTTCACATCTATTTCCAAAACCAACGATCAAACCTCGTGAATGGTTTTTCTTTACACCGACTGAAGCACAATGGAAAAACCAGGGAAAGGAATTTGATAACTATGACAAGCAAGGCAAAGTGCTTGTAGTTCTTTGGAATGCTGATGGTTCAAAACAATTTAAGTGGAGATATAAATGAAGTATGTTTTGTGTTTACTAATTGGTGTCAGTGCTTCTGCAGTTGGTTTTACGTTAAAGAATTTGCTGCTAAATCCAGAAGGTGACTTTGTTTGGTTCAGCTTATCACTTGCATTTTTTGGCTTGACGATTGCTTTTAGAGCTGCAGAACGTGATTGATTTAGTGGGGTCAGATGACGATATTGATTATTTCCTTGGTGATAGTTGTACTAATAGAAAATGCACTTTTGATAAGGTGCCAAACTGTCCATTAAAAAAGAGACAGCAAACTACTGATTGTATTTGGACATTAGTGCCAGAACCAAGTGATGAAGAAATCGCAAGAAGAAGATACAAAGAATCAGCGGGGGATTTATGGTAGAGAAAATTGCTGGGGCTTACAACATAAATGATGTGCTGAACATCTACAAGAGAAATATGAAGCCCAGAGAAAAAACAGTTGAAGAAAAGAAAGATGAGGAGATTGAAGTTAAGCCGCCTCTCCCATCATATTGCGGCAATAATCTTGATATGTACGTATAGGAGTTAATATAGTTATATGAAATATAGAGTAGTTTTATCTGTAACTATTGATGTGGAGGCTAATGATGAGACTCATGCAGAAGTCCAAGCATTAGAATATTTTGATCTGCCAGGGTTGGACGTTGTAAGTATTGAACCACTTGATGATGTAGACCAGCCAGGATTATTTGATGAGTAGTAAAAGATGGGAAGACGTTAAAAGTTTTTTCGTAATGAGAGGATTTGATAGAGGGTGGGTTAAAGATTGGAAAGAAATGAGCGAGGCAAAACTTGATGCTGATAGAGCCTGGCAACCTGTCACTGGGACTAAGGATACTAATCTTCCTCCTATCGGCGGGACTCATGCTGTTCCTCTTGAATCTGCTAATAACACCGAAGGATTAACTAAATGACGACTACTGAAATGTTAGCTAATTATGTGCCGAAAACTTGGTGGATTGCAAAATATGGAAAGCCTGGTGTTAAACCATGGATGAAATGTGATGCTGAAGGTTGTGATTGGATGGTTGAGATAGATGGACCAGAAGAATGGCCGTCATGGAGAAATCAACCTTGTCCAAAATGTGGGGCTAACGTTTTTACTGATGAAGATTATCAAGCAATTATTGTGTTAAATGCAATATTAGGTTTTCCGCCAATTAGATTTATCAATTGGCTTGGATTGAAATTTCGTAAGCCTGTCATGATGAAAGTTGGTTGTGATGGTAAGGGCGGCATCGTAATGGATGTAATAGAAAAAAAAGAAGATACTAACTAATATGAATAGAATTAACGCCCATAGTAAATCAACCGTCCTCTTTACATCATATAATGATACGGGGCCTTAATGATCTTTAAATAAGAAGGTGATTAAGGCGATTGGCAGAAATGTTCCAGTCGCCTTTTTTTTGGACGATTTTTGAAACTGTCTTATATCAGTTAATATGGTATAAGGAAATATGCTGGATTAGCTCAGTTGGCTAGAGCGACGCACTTGTAATGCGTAGGTCACGGGTTCGACTCCTGTCTCCAGCTTTTAGGAGATTAAATATGTCATTAAAAGTGTTAGAGAAAATTGCGAATATGCTTAGGAAGATTGATAATTGGTTGGCTCCAACTTGTGCGATAATCTTTTCAATATTTGCACTTTTATCTTTGATTATGGTCGGTGCGATGTTTACTGGACAGGCAGAATTTAAGTTCAGTTTTATCGTTATCAGTATCGCATGTTTTCTCATTGGAGGAAGCTGCATCAGACAAACTATTAAGCTTTCCACTAAGGCAGCTCTTGAAGAGTTCTTTTTGGAAATGACTATGAAGAAGTTAGAGCTTGATCTTAGTGAAAGGCAGCGAAATATTGAATTAGAAGCTGCGAGGAATATGGAATGATGCCATTAAATCTGAGCATAATTTTTGGCGCACTTATTATTGGTGTTCCAGTTGCGATGATTATTGGAGACTTTATTAGAAAGAAATAAGGAGGTGTGGCCTAACTGGTTAAGGCACCGCCCTGTCACGGCGGGGATTGCGGGTTCGAGTCCCGTCACTTCCGTACTATAGCTTGGCACTCCCGGAGGCGGAGGAACAGAGAAGGACATGAGTTTAGATGTACCACCCTCATGACTGTTCAGCCAAGCATTAATGCAGGGGTAACTCAGTCTGGTTAGAGTTCCTCTCTGATAAGGAGGCGGTCGGAAGTTCAAATCTTCCCTCCTGCAAAACCGTTGGCAAGCCGTACGACGGTCTATAAAAGAACACGGCATTTGGGTAGATAGCGAATCGGCAAACGCGGGAGTCTGTAAAACTCTTCCCTTCGGGGGTAGTGGGGTCGGCACCCACTCTGCCCACTATGAATTTTCTATGTAAAATTGGCATACATAAATATGTACTGTCATTCTTTTACGGAATGATTGGAGTGCCTTACCCATTTTATCGTTGTGATAGATGTGGAAAGAAAAGCTTCAAACTTGACAGTGACCCGAGTAGTCGGTGGCATGGAAGTGGTCTTTGACATGAAAAGCCGGAGTAAAATCTTGGCAATAGGGATGGATGGGAAAAATTAGGTAAACTGATTCCATCCCCATTCGAGTGGATGGGGTGGAATTTTTTTGAAAGGAAATTGAATATGGAAAAGCACGAATTCTTTGAAGTGATTAGAGAAGGTCCTTATGCTGGACAATATCGCATCTTAATTGATGACGAAAATAGATGGGGACCAATTATGGATCGAGCACAAGCTGAAGAAACTTGGTCTCGTTTCAAACAAAGCGGAAAGACTTTTGACGAATTTGTTGAAGAGTTTTTATAAAATTATGGGCGTACAATGGTTTCGACAGATTAGCGAAGGATAGAGAGTCAAGGAAGATGATGGTAGTCCATCAAATTGTAAACGGCAACGGTTACGAATACGATTATGGTTTCTCTGGCAACAGAGCAGCCGCGCTCTTAGCAGCATAATCCGTCACTGAATGATAGTGGTTCGGTCATTCAAAGTGGCGACGCTTAGAACCTAACGCGTGAATTAGTCCTAACGGGTTTGCGCGGACATTGGAACGGAGGGTGCAACTGGAGATACGCATGGCTGGTTAAAGATATCTCGGTTAGGTCGCATGAATCAGCTAACCTTGTAAGAACACTTTTTATTTGGAACTCTTTTGGACACGGGTTCGACTCCCGTTACGTCCATCCGGAGTGGGAAGCTCGTTGCTCCCACAGCGACAGAAATGTTGCAGTGCATGAAACGGATAATGGATAATGCTATCAAACGAGTGGCTGTACCATCGGGGATTGCACACATGCTGCTTTAGCTCAGCCCAGTAGAGCACTAGACTGAAAATCTAGTTGTCATCGGTGCGATTCCGATAGGCAGCACTAGCGGTAGAATGGGAATGACAAAGCGCCGTCACTCCGTTTCTTTAGACCGGTGGATAAACCCTGCGCAGGTCCCTGTGCCACCCAACTGGTGCGATTCCAGCTTACCGCTTTTAAGGGCTCGTAACTCAGGTGGTTTTAGAGTACCTGACTTTTAATCAGGTTGTCGGAGGTTCAAGTCCTCCCGGGCTCAATCGTACAATGGATAGCTCAGTTGGTAGAGCAGGTAAATAATAGAGTCGTGCTAACGGCTTAATACTGCAAATCAAATTAGGAATGTTAATCCCCGGGTCGAAGGTTCGAATCCTTCTCCATTGTAAAGAGGTCTTAGGTCCCGCGTGGTATTTCTACCCAGTCAATAGGCTAAAATGAAATTGAACGCAATTTGGAAGAGCCAAGTATAGGCAGCTAATTATGTTAGATGTACTTAATTAATGTACTAATTATTATGAGAAAAAATAAATTACATAATAAAGTAGACGAGTTAAAAGAATTATTAGCTGCTGATACTTCAATATCAGATATAGCTTCAAAATTTGGTTGTACTTGGAGGACAGTAAAAAGGGTTATAGAAAAAAATGGAATGATTTATATAAATAATCATAAACGTAAACCAGGTATAGCTCAAAAATATGAATCATATGATGATGCTGTAAATAGGGGTTGCACAGATAAAAGAACAATTAAGAAGTTTCTTTTAATTGAAAGAGGCTATAAATGTGAAGGATGTAATAATGTTGAATGGAGGGGAATTCCAATAACTTTAGAATTACATCACATTGATGGAAATGGAAAAAATGTGTTAAGAGAAAATTGTGAACTTTTATGTCCTAATTGTCATGAACAAACTGATAATTATAGATTTAAGGGTAAACAACATATTTAGGAAGAGTTGAGCAGTAGGGAGCTCGCTGGTCTTGAAAACCAGTGATCGAAAGACATGCAGGTTCGAGTCCTGTCTCTTCCGTTGTTAATCTATGATTATGAATTGTTTCGACTTTGGTGAATATGCCAACAATATGAAGACCCCTCTAATATGCACAACTTGTGAACACTATTCAAAAAGAGGAATGAAGTTTCCTTCGGGGCCAATCCTTGCGACTGACCATTGTAAAATGCATAAGATGGATCTTTATGACTTAGCCACTGGCAAATCAATACAAGTAACTTCTGATATTGAGTTTTTGGATTTGTTTGACTAATGTATGACATAACTCCACCTGACAGAAAAAGAGCAACACTCAAGTACATGACGGAACAAGTAGTACCTTACTGGTGTAAAGAGTGTGAAAATTATCAAACGAATTACAATGGATTTCTTGGTAGTTATCTTAGCAAAGAAGAAGCAAGAGATTATTGTCTAAAGCATAAAACAACTCTAATGAGATTACCAATGAAAGTTATTCAAGAATGTGGATATTATGAGGAGTTATTTGACTAATGAAAGCAATGGATGATGTTAGAAAATTGACGCCTGCACATGTGATGAAGGCCTGCAAACAAAAAGATGCCGTTTGGTTGTCACACTATTATATGTACATTCGAAAAAATCCACAGTGGCAAGAATTCGTTAGAAGAAGAACACAAGACAGAGTGAGATCCGAATTGCTATTTGACTGACCGATTCTACTAACTAATATGAAAATAAATCAGTTAGTTAAGACACCAATCATGTTAGTTCTATTCATAATTGTGTCTTTTTCAATCATGACTATGGTAACTTACAATTTTGGAGTTAACAGAGAGCGGGAGTTTGCTCACATTGTGACAAATGAAACGTTTTATTCAATAGAAAATCATTTAAGTCTCGACATTCGTGAGCTCGAAACTATCATAAGCATCATGGGAACAACAGTTCGCCAAATGATGTTGGATGATATTAGCATGGATGTATTTGAAGATTATATAGTTCAAATAAATGAACATGAAAGAAATAGAAATGGCATTTCTGGTTTTGAAGTTCTTTTCGTTTATGCACCATTTTACAACAGATTATCAATTTCAGGTTGGGGAGTTGGTTGGGACCAATCTTTAGCAAGTGATTATGACGCAACTGGAAGATTATGGTACACAACTGCCATTGAAGCAAATGGTGAAATTGCTGTAACTGTTCCATACGTTAGTGTAACTGTTAATGATTATGTTATGACTTACACTCAAGCACTTTTTTGTGATGATGGGGAATTATTAGCAATTATTGCGGCTCACATCTCGTTAGTTAGAATGTTAGACTTATCTTCAAGAGCTTCTAATGCAGTAGTAAACTGGATGCTTATAAATGAAGACGGACTAATCTTAACTCATTACAACAAAGATTTTCTTGGAAAAAACATTGGAGAAATATCACCTGAGTTTTACAACTATTTTGAAAGATATAAAGATGGCGAAACAATTGAAAACGAAGATTACATAAGTTATTCTGGTGAAGCAAGTTTATTGTCAATTAGACAACTTGAAAATGAATGGTATTTATGCATTTTCTTTCCACGAGAAATTTTCAAATCAACATTAGACAATATGTTGGGCTTCTTAATAGTTATTAGCTTAATTATTTGTACAGTTTTATGTATCACAATAGTGATCATATACAGACGATCAGATGCTATTGAGAAAAAATCTTGGAAAGTTGAACAAGCAAACATCTATAAAACGGCTTTCTTAACTAATATGAGTCACGAAATCCGTACTCCAATGAATGCAATTTTGGGCATTGCCGAATTAAAATTACATGAAAATCATTTGAATAAAGATATGAGAGAATCATTTGAGATGATTTATGATTCTGGAAGCTTGTTATTAAACATCATAAACGATATTTTGGACTTATCAAAAGTTGAAGCAAACAAATTAGAAGTCAATCCTTATGTGTATGATATTCCAAGCTTAATAAATGATACAGCACAACTTAACGCAATTAGATATGACAATAAACCAATTGAGTTCTTATTACACATTGATGAAAACACTCCATTGAAGTTAAATGGTGATGCTATTAGAATTAAGCAAATCATTAACAACATCTTGTCTAATGCATTTAAGTACACAAATGAAGGTGCTATTGATTTTTCAATTAACTCAGAAAAAGTTGATGACACTATTTCAAACTTGATTATCACTATTAGAGACTCTGGTGTTGGTATGAGCGAAGAACAAGTCAAGAATATCTTCAATGAATATAGCCGCTTTAATTTTGGTGCAGCACGAACAGTTCCAGGTACTGGATTAGGAATGGCAATTTGCAAAAAAGTAGTTGACTTATTAAATGGTGAACTTTCTATTGAAAGCAAAGTTGGCAAAGGTACTAGTGTTACTGTTAAGATTCCACAAGAACGAGTTGGAAATGAAGTATGTGGCACAACATTCACTAATCAATTAAGTGAAACAAGCTTCAAGCACTTTAACATCACAAAACAAGCGCAGTTCATTAAAGAGCACATGCCTTATGGTAAGGTTCTAATTGTTGATGATGTTAAATCAAACTTGTATGTAGCAAAAAACATCTTGTCAACTTATGGCTTGAACATTGACTCTGCTTTTAGTGGTTATGATGCAATTAGCTTAATCAATTCTGGAAAAGTGTATGACATAATCTTCATGGATTATATGATGCCATACATGGATGGTGTTGAAACAGTAGCAACATTACGAAAAATGGGTTACAACAAACCAATAGTTGCATTGACTGCTAACGCATTCGTTGGTCAACAAGACATGTTCTTAAATAATGGATTTGATGACTTCTTAAGCAAGCCAATTGATACTAGAAACTTAAATGTAGTATTAAACAATTTCATTAGAGACAAATATCCAATAGAGACTCGTGAAGCTGCTAGAAAAGAAAAGCAAAAAATGTTGGAAGAAGCAGCTAAAGTGACTTCAGTGAATATTGATAACATGAGTGTTGAAGACTTATTCATCTATGATTCAGAAGAAGCCATTATGATTATTGATGAGCTTTTAAGTAAAGAGAACTTATTACACAATGGTGACTTAGAAAAGTACATAATAACGATACATGGATTAAAGAGCGCTTTAGCAAACATTGGTGAAACAGAATTATCCAATTTAGCACTCCAATTAGAAAAAGCGGGCAATGACCATGATATCAATTTCATCAAGATAAACACTCCAAGGTTTATATCTGAACTTTCTGCTCTCATAAATAAGAAAGCCAAAATTGATGGCATTGGAACTAATCTCAACATATTAGTAGTAGATGATGTTTCAGTCAACTTAAAGATAGCAAAAAGTATGTTATTATCACTTGGCGCTAAAGTTGGAATTGCTAAGAGTGGAGAAATTGCAATTGAAATGGCAGCTCTTGACAAGTATGATATGATCTTTATGGATTACAAAATGCCTGAAATGGACGGAATTGAAACAACTAAGAGATTAAGAGAAACTGGTGAAGAGATCTGTTATCTCAAAACTGTTCCAATCATTGCATTAAGTGCATCAGATGCTGACATAGAGCATAAGTTTCTAAACAATGGATTCAATGACTTTATGCCAAAACCAATCGAAATAGAAAAATTAGAAAGCATAATCAAAAAACATCGTAGTTAATATACTATGGAAGGATGTGATAATGGTAGTCGGCCAGTTTGCTAAACTGTGTGTGCCGAAAGGCATTGGAGGTTCGAGTCCTCTTCCTTCCGAAGCGTTGAGCTATCAACTTAAAGTCGTCATAGTCTTTATGTCGGCAAATAGTACGGGGCTAGAAGGAATGTGGCCCGGTTAAATCCACGAAATGGGAACTTTGTAACGGAACACCGAACGAAAAGCCCATTGATGCTACTAATGTGATGCAGGAGTTGCCACAGTAGCTAAAGAACTATTGAAAGATGGATAAAGGAGTCACCCTGTTATTTGCGGACAATCCTCCACGGGATATAGTTCACTGTGCTCGTGAGGCCGGCGGGTAGCGAAGCGGCAGGCTTATATCCTGTTGAAGAAGGTTCAACTCCTTACACGAGTAATAGGTTGATAAAAATAATTAAAAGGAGAAAGAAAAATGAAAGTGTTAGCTATCAATAAATCCTATATTCCCATAAGAATATGTAGTAAGTTTGCTACAATTGGAAAGATGTACACTGGCGCCGTAGAGTCTTTCTTCATTAAGGATGGTTCATATCGACCTCTTAACTGGGCTGATTGGCTTGAACTCTCAAAGCAAGATGTTTGGCCAGAAGGAACTGACTTCATCAATTCAGTAACACAAAGAGTTGCTCTTCCAAAAGTCATTCGTTATTTGAATTATGATAAGGTGCCACGAGTTTCACTTAAGCTCACAAGAAAAGGCATATATGAAAGAGATAATCACACTTGTTACATTTGTGGTGAAAATTATGGTGAAGGTAAACTATCAGTTGACCATGTTAAACCGTTATCAAAAGGCGGACAATCAACTTGGGAAAACTTAGTAACTTGCTGCAAAAAATGTAACGGATTGAAAGGTGATAAAACTTTAGAGGAACTAAAATGGAAGCCAAAGTTTCTACCTTACAGACCAGCACGGTCTAACATACAGAAATTGAAGGCTTCAGTTACGACTTACTATCCAGAATGGAAACTTTTTGGATTTTAGATTTTCCGTTTCGATTAAAACGGATGGTGGAGGGCCGAGTGCCCCTATGGGAATACAGAGAGTGAGGTAACCACGTCCCTGAAAAAGAAGGACCTTAGTGATTGGAGAAAGCTCGCTTATGACCCCGGAGAAGAGGTTGGTAACTCCGTTAAAAACCAATGTCAGTGTCGGCTCGATGGAGAACTCGACTGGAGTAAAACGACACTTTATGTCTCGGACTCATCAGTGGCCTGGTGCTTGGCCTGCAAAGCCATAGAATAGAGGGTTCGATTCCCTCCTGGGACTTCATGCCGAAGTGGCGGAATTAGAAGACGCACTGTCTTGAGGGGGCAGCGCTCGAAAGAGTATGTGGGTGCAAGTCCCACTTTCGGTAGATGTGGTTAGCAGTAAGCTCCCTTAAACTGCCGGACTTGGTCAGGAGTGATGCAAGCCATTCTTGCCAGATTGGTGGAATAGAAGACACGCTAGTCTTAGGAACTAGTGCCGAAAGGTGTGGGGGTGCAAGTCCCTTATCTGGTATATGAAAACATTAGATGAATTGATTGAAGAGGCAACAGTTAGATTTAAGTCTCTGTATCGAAATGAAGAGACGCTATATCCAGCAGCAAATGACTTTTTCAAGGCAGTGTTTGATTTAGATATTAGACATAGAGATGGACAGGATATTGAATATTACTTCTGTTATTATCCATGTGGAGCAGCAGTTAAAAATGGCAAGTACACTTTTAACTATGATTTTGATGAACCAGAAGATTGTTTCATATTAGCAACAGCTTATGGACATCAGGAAATCTTAGTAATAGAAAATGCCCCACTAAATAATATGAGCGAACATTTTGAAAGGCTCAAACAGAAGATTAAGGAAATAGAAAAATGAAGTCATATAATTCATTTGTTCTAACAGAAGCAGGACAAAAATATGGAGATGAACTCTTCAAGAAAATTTGGACTGAAGAAGAGCAATGCATAATTAATGACTATATTGATAACTATTTTGCTGATGAGATAAACAAACGAAGTGATGAAGAATTCACATCGTTAATTAAGCCCGGTTGATGTAACAGGAGCATGGAACGTTTACACCGTTTTCGCGAGGGTGCAAATCCTTCACTGGGTAATAGAGAGAACACCGATAAACTGTGAATCAAGTAACAGTAAAGACTAGCTAGCCAGTAAGTAGGGTCATTAACTAGTGGAGATCTAGGACCAGAAAACGGATGGTGTGAGCAGTATGGTAGAACGCGACTACTACCTGCCTTCTCTCTTTATGCGGTTGTAGTATAGAAGGCTGTACGCTGGTTTGCCAAATCAGAGGTGACGGAGCATTACCGTCCTGCCGCTTATATGAAATATTGGATAAAAGAATTGATGCCGGGGTTCAAGACATATCTAAAGTTTGTAGTATGTGTTTGGGCATTTTCATTGTTTATGGGCTTTGTTTTAAGATGGATGATGGTTGAGCCATTTGCTATAATGCATGTCTTCAAAGTTTCATTTTGGATGGTTGGAGCCGTTACAGCATTGTTTGTGGGGCTAATCTTAATGGGGTCAATTATCTTTTTCATGATGGCTATAGTTTATGGAAAAGGCCGCCCAATTAAATGGATTAAAGAACAGGGTGAAGAAAACGCACATGAAAAGTTAGTCAATTCTATCGTAGAAGAATGGGCTGAAATAAATAAAGACAGTTTGAATGAATATGTTAGAAAACGATTAAAGGAGAAGGAAGAAGAATGAAAAAGGCGTTAGTGATATTGTTACTATTAGTACCAATGATAATGTTCGCTCAAACTTACACAGTTTTAGAAATATCTGGAATTATAATGTGTGAAGATGCACAATTAAGAGTGGGTGACATTTTGAGACACAACAGTAACATTAGAATGAACATTGGTTCAAGAATGGTTGTTGAGTACAGGGATGCTCATCATGGTGGTGACATTTTTACATTGAATAGGCCAGACTATGGGTCAATTCAAGATTTATGTTATAACTCTAGAATGGATAGAACAGTTCAAATTAGAGGAAGAGTACATCATACTGATACATCAGCTGTAACTAGAAGAACAGCACAAGTTGGAACTGCTAGTGCAAGAGCAAGTGATGCAGCATCTGACTTAGAGTTTGAAGAGTAACCTCAAATGGTTGTGGGGGTTCGAGTCCCCCAATGAGGTATGTGGCTTTGGCCGAGTGGTTTAGGCACAAGATTGTGGATCTTGCTACACGGGTTCGATTCCCGTAAGTCACCATTTTTAGTTTACTAACTAATATGAAACATCAAAACTTTTTTAGTAAACATAAACATTTAAAGAAATGGTGCCCGCCACCAGTGATACAACGTCCGACATCTAAAGTTAAGTACGAAGGTGAAGGTATGTTAATGAGAGACTTTTTCTTACAAGAATATGAAAAGTGGAAGTCAACAATGACTGCTTCTCAAGAACAACCAGGAAGATGTTGTGGATGCTGTCCATGGACTTTTAGTGAAGGTGTACCAAAACAAGGATGGAAAGGACTAACGCAAGCAATGCGTTCTCTTAAGACTCTTTGTAACACATATTAAGGAGCTGTTATATGGCAGAATGTTTTCCCAATGAAAAACGTTGGGGTCTATATGAATGGATAATGATTGGCATGACTGTCATTATTATGCTTGGCAATGTGGGGAACTTCGTGATTCAACTATTAAAATGATTGGAGACAACTATTGGAACTTATGATGGATTATCACAAAATGATTTGTATAAGATATATAGAAGAAAAATTGAATCGTTAACATTTGCTAGGCAGGAAAGAAACAGACATCGAGAAAACGCCCTTCTATATGAAATGCATATGCTGGAAATAGCAATGGGAAAAGTTGACTCTAACAAAAAGAAAATAGTTTGGTAAGTTAATATAAATTACACTGGGTAGTGATGCAGCGAGACATACCTTCTACGGGTGACGCCGCTACGGTAGGAGTGCCAGGTGAAGCCCATGAAGGGTACTCCGGTTCAACTCCGGACTACCCAATCTCTCTAAAGGAGTCGATATGCAACACGAGAAGAAGCAGATCGAATTGGTTGCTCTATACAAACTTACAGAGCAAATGAGGAAGATGCTAGAGTCAAATGAAACTATCGAAGATGTGCATAATATGGCCTCAGCAATTAGAAAAGCATTAACGAAAATACAACCCCCAGGCTTGGCGGAGTACGGGAGCGGAAACGAAAGAAGCAAAGACTGAAAGCGAAGTACAAGCAAAACAGGTGAAGGTGCAAGACCCGAGTGAGGGGAAAAGAAGTTCAAAAAGATTTTGAACGATATATCTGCCGTTCTTATATAATATTATAAGGAAGGGATAAGAGAATGGCAGTTGGAACAAGAGTTAAAATTGATTTTTCAGGCGAGACCGCAACGGTTATCGGGTATGAGAACAACGAGATTCTTATTCGTATCGACGAGGATGGAACTGTCGGAAACTTTATCCCTGAGGATTTGGTTATTCTTTAAGGTAACTGAGAGCCGCTCCCGCTAGCGGATATAACAAGCTGAGAGTTGCCAATAGGCCGCTGGAGGTGGTGAATATCTGGATCGGGGACTTAATTTAAGCTTACGGCTGCAAGAAGAGCCCTATTGGTACGGGCCACTTGGAAACCTTAATTTTGTCAGACGAGCACGATTGGAAAGTGCCGCTCGCTAGAGATGCCACCAGGTAGCTGGATGCGAGATTCCCTAGCGGGGAATGTGGGTTCGATCCCCACTCTGACTTGTCGGAAATGAGAAGCATTAAGGGTGATGCAGGTGCCGGTATGGCATCGGATCCAGAGGTTCAACTCCCTGGTTCATTAGCGGAAACTTCCTTCATGAGTGAGGAACGGGCGCTGCCAGCCGTAACAGCGGCGATAATCCATGCTGCCTAAGCATGAGCCCCGGTGAGGAAGTACTACTGCGCTCACTCATCGTTAACGATTCTAGGGATGTGACAGACGGAGGACGGAGCTTGCTGTAATCCTCCAAATGACGGAAGTGTATTCCCGAGCGTGACTAGGACCAGCCACTGCTGGTGGTAAGTGCAAATCTTACACACGCTTGAGTAGGTGAATGCTCAAAAAGGTCGCCCTGAGACCTCCATCCCATAGTGTAAGTGGGAAGGTGCCTCCCAATGTTAGGCCTAATCCGTAAAGCCGGTGTCGGTGGGGAAAAGTTTAGGACTCCGTATGATGGTGACAGCCGCTAGGCCATACGGGAAGTAAAGAAAACTGTCATCCTGAGAAAGCCAGGAGTGGTAGACTCAGATTATCCCCCAGTGGTATGGAGGATATTATGGACAAGTTATCGAAAGAAGAAAAGTTGGCTTTTATCCGACAGGTAAAAGATCGCTTGGAACAGGCAGACATTAACATGATGTTCGATGAGATTGCTGACGTTGAGTTTGCTTTGGAAGATTTACTAGGTATTTATAAGTGAAATTGCGGTAGAGTGGACTCCCCGGCAGACGGGCCAACCATTGCCGCGCCAAGACGGAACGGACTATAGCGGGCGTCTAGCAGAGATCGCATAGTCAAAGCGCCACGGTGCTCCCCGGGCGAGAAGAAAGAAGCCTCCGCGAATGCGCGGGCATTAGAGAAATTCTGGTAAGGTAGCCCTTTTAAATGCCCTTAGTTTGGCAGCCAGCAGGTTGAATGTTTCCTGGTAAGACGGCGGTAGCTCCGTGCGTCAAAAACAAGTTCCGAGTCGACCGGACGCTAAATAGTTTATAGGGTAGTGGGGTTACTATTTATCCGGACTGTAAGCGCTTAATTGACGCTTGGTCTGCGGGTTCCGCCCCACTAACCCATTTTAATCCCGGTTAGCTCAGTTGGTACGAGCGTCTGGCTGTTAACCAGATTGTCCCAGGTTCGAGCCCTGGACCGGGAGTATCAGATGGTGGCGAAGTTAGTATCGTGCTTGGTTTGGAACCAAGAGACCGTTGGTGCAAATCCAACCTATCTGACTACATAGGTGCTTGGTGTAATGGTAGCATACAGCTCTCCAAAAGCTTTGGTGAGGGTTCAAATCCTTCAGCGCTTGTGAAAAATGTAGCCTGGGCTTAATGACGCCAGGTCCGGTAAGTAAGGCCGAGGATATAGTCGTTCAATAAAGGTCGGAGACCCACACTTTGCGACTACTTACACTTTTATGGGGCTGTTACGATAATTGGTTATCGTCCTGCTTTGCAAGCAGTGATATGCGGGTTCGAGTCTCCGTCAGCTCCACTCTTCACAATGTCATCTGCTAAAAGGATGGCTTCGCAAAACAATGCGATAGGAATCGAGCCAGCAGGTTGGAAGCCCTGCATTTTTTGAAAAGTATCGTCCGTAAAGTTGGAAAATGGAATGGGAAACGGACTTTAATTTGAGGCTGCGCCAACTGCTGAAGGCCTCCCTGGCAACTACGACTTGCCGGCGCCCATCGCTTAGCGTATTGGGTGGTTCCTATCTGGAAAAAGGAGTTAGAATTGAAGACAGAGATTGCATCAGTTGCTAAATTAGTTGGAGAGTTTTTGTTTAGAGCGACAGTCCTATTCATCATAGCCTTTGCCATTTTGAAAGATGGCGTACCCATTTTGAACATCGTATCTGTAGCAGCATGGTCTTCACTCGCGCTCACTTTTTTGAACTTAGTGAGAAATCAAATTAAGTCAATTAAGGAAATTAAAGAAGGATTCTAAAATGACGAGAGATGAAGTCGTTACTTTATATGCGACAAAAGAACATGTGGAGAATGAAGAGTACAAACTTTTCAATAGAGCCGTAGCAATATCAAAAAAGCTTGAATGGACAAATGGTGACTTTTGCCACGAGCGTAATATATCACATAATGGTTCTTCATTAGAAGGCGACACTATCAATTTTTGGAACAGAGATTATGGTGATGGTCATTATGATTATGATTTTAGCATAAACTTAGATTGGCTTGATATGGATGATGAACAACTTGTCCATGTAAAAGACAGTCTAAAAAAGGGAAGGGAGATTGCTGAGGACCTCGAAAAGAAGAGAGATTTAAAGCAACGAATTAAAGAAGCAGAAAACGAGTTAATCTATCTAAAGAAGAGATTAGAAGAATAGCCCGGTTCGTATAATGGATAATACATGAGTCTTCTAAACTCATTCCGGGGGTTCGATTCCCTCACCGGGTAATTTCGGGCCTTGTAACTCAGCGGAATAGAGTGACAGTCTTCGAAACTGTAGGTCGGGCGTTCAAATCGCTCCAAGGTCGGTTTATGTTAAAGAAGTTCAAATATGCTTTTGATGGAATTAAGTTTACATTTTTCTCAGAATCCACCTTTAGAATTCTGTCATTATTTCTAGTCATTAATTTGGCTATGGGAATTATATTCAAAATAGAAAGCATGGAATGGATGATCATTATCCTGTTCTGTGTTATGGCCTTAGTTTTAGAAATGTTAAACACTGTTATTGAAAGAGTGTGCGATGTTTTTTCACAAGGATGGCTTTTAAATGAGATTAAGATAATCAAAGATATGTGTGCAGGAGCTGTTCTTCTAATGTCTTTAAGCGCATTCACTGCATCTGCAATTATCTTTATTCCAAAACTTTAAGGATTTATGGTAGGTGTCATTTTATTAGGAGTCTATTTCGTAATAGGCGTTTTATTTGCAATTGGATTTGTAGTTAAGAATGGGATAAACAAATCTATTCCAGAGTTTATTTTAGAGCTTGCTTTTATGTTGACTGGATGGCCTGCAGTTGTTGCATTGCTATTCAAATTCAAACATGAAGAAAAGCATGGCCGACAAATATATCCGTAGTATAATAGATAATATTCTGCTCTGCGAAGGCAGCGATGAAAGTGCAATTCTTTCCGGGTATGGATTTTTAATTTGATGTTAATATAACTAAATAATAATAACCAGAGGAGATTTGTATTATGATGAACCAGATCAAAAACGAAATCTCAAGACAAGAAAAGTCTCGAGATGCTTATACGGAAAATAATGCCCGAGTACATGCTACTACAGGCAAGGCCCTTTTAGATATGAACTTTCATGTCGCTTCATATAGGGGCACAATGAAAAATCAACTTATTTCAGATTTCACAAAAGCCTTTGCTGACACACCTGATTTAGCTGCTAAGTGGATATTCTTCGCTCGTGACATACGAGAGGGATTAGGTGAGAGAGATCTTTTCAGAAGAACTTTCACATCACTTTTACAGTTAAACGATGGAGCAATTGACTTAATCAAGTACATACCTGAGTATGGAAGATGGGACGATTGGACAGTGTTTTGGGGCTTGTCAAAGAAAGTTGATGCTGCAATTGTTGAGATGGTTGCTGCACAATTAGCTGAAGATACTGCAAATATGGAAAAGGGCAAAGCCGTTTCAATTTGTGCAAAGTGGATGCCATCTGTTAACACATCTGATAAGGGTGTTCGTAACATGGGTAGAGCTCTTGCTAAGGCTTTGAATTTGACAGAAAAGCAGTACCGAAAGAAGTTATCAGCATTGAGAGCTTATCTTGACGTTATTGAAGTTAAGGCAAGCAAGGGTGATTGGGCAAATATCGACTATGAAAAGGTTCCAACTCAAGCTAACTTGAAGTACAGAAATGCATTCAAGAGAAATGATATGAGCCGATATAATGAGTATCTTGCTAAGCTTGAAAAAGGTGAAGCAAAGATCAACGCATCAACTGCATTCCCACATGATATCGTTTGCCAATATGCCGTTACTGAAAGTATGTGGGACAGAAGTTTAGCATCAACAGAAGACGCAGCAATTGAAGCAATGTGGAAGGCTCTTCCAACTTATGACATAAGCAACACTTTAGTTGTAGCAGATGGAAGCGGCTCAATGACAATGAACTTACCAGGCACAAAGGCAATGGCTCTTGACATAGCAAATGCGTTGGCTATCTATTGCTCAGAAAGAAACAGTGGTGAGTTCAAAGACAAGTACATCACATTCAGTGATAGACCACAGTTTGTAGATTTCAGTAAGGCAAAGAGCTTGCTTGCTAAGTTAAAGATTGCGCTCACTCACTGTGAAGTAGCATCAACTGACATAGTGAAAGTGTTCAAGTTAATTCTTAATGCAGCTAAGAAAAACAACATGACACAGGAAGAAATGGTGAAGAACATTCTCATAATTTCTGACATGGAGTTTAACCAAGGCGCAAGACTTGACATGAAGCTCTTCGATGAGATAAAAGCCGAGTATGAAGATGCTGGCTATAAGATTCCAAGATGCATATTCTGGAATGTGAATAGTAGAACTGGAGCAGTTCCAATGGTTGAAAACGACTTGGGAGTAGCATTAGTTTCTGGCTTCAGTGTACATATTGCAAAGATGGTGATGAGTGGACAACTTGACCCATTTGAGTGTCTCAAAGAGACACTTCTTTCAAAGAGATATGAGCCAATTAAACTAATTGGTTAATATAAAATTATATTAAGTAGGGGCTGAGGGCCAATACCTCCCTTAACGCCTGATGCCCTGAAATTTATATTTACGGTGCATAACAGCAATTAAATATCAATTGGTATGATAAAGCGCATCGTGTTTTATTTAGAGAAAAACTACGGTTCATGCAGCAATTAATAACCTGCGGATTGGTAAAAAGCGAATCGTGAATTATATTAAGGTACGTAAACAGCAACACAAAAAATCTACTGGATATTACAATTAAAGTAATGACTTGTTTAGAAATGTTCAAGTAAAAAAACACCGATTTTAGTGGTGTCTACGTAAAAGAGGCCACAAGCGTATCTTGTTTTATTTAAAATAACTGCCTGACGGGCGGTGAATAAGGAGAAGTTAAGGCGCATTATCAGCAATAATACTTAAATGGTAATGAAAAATTCTTTTAAAATTTTTTTAGTGGACTTCGAAATCCACACCGCGACGTAAGTCCGGATGAGTTTGGCAATTCTCTAAAAATTGTCAGCGCCTTGTTTTTTATTGAAGTTAAGTTTAAGATGCGAAACTGCAATTACTTAAAACAAATTAAATCTGGTTAATTAATTTTTAAATGCATCTTGCGCCCCTCGACGGAGGGGCTTTTTTGTCTCATGTTAATATACTAAAATATGAAAAAGACTTGCTATAAATGCAATAGATTCGTAAAGAGCTATGATGAAGTTCTTCGTTATTGGTACTTGAATAATAGACCGAACTTATGCTGTCCTGAGATGTTTGAAGATACAGAAGAAAGAAGACAATGGTATGATGGTGAGAAGCCACCAGGACCAGAAGAAACAGCAGCAGAATGCAAAGGTTACACAACTACTAAAAAGCTATTTGGTTGGGGCCCACATGATTGTGGTGCTGTCGCTCATTGGCTAAAGACTGAAAGTGGTGAGATTATTCCATGGGACCCGCAGGCAGATTACAATACTTGGTTCAGATATGGCTTTTACATGGCAATTAAAGCATTAGGTGGAGTTCCTGATAGCTTTGAGAAAAAATGTACTAACTGTCATCTATCAAACAAACATTTTGTGAATGCATGTGAAAAAAACGAATTATGTGATAAGTGGGAATTAGATTACCAACGAGCATATGATTATCGTTATTATGGTAACTTATGTGACTCGTGTGAAATAGCAAAAGATTGCGAAGAGAAGTGTAACGTTTGGTCACAATGGCCAAAGCAACGATGTGAGAAATGGGTTAAACCACCAAAGGAGAATGATGGAGCCAGTTAGTTATAACGAAGTGAAAGTCCCAGTTGTTTTCTCTGATGAAGGAGTACAATGGTTCGGTGACTTGAGTTCAAAGCCAGAAATTGAACAACAATTGTTTTCATTACAGGAACAATATTACAAAACGAAAAATAAAGTTAAGCAGCAGAAAATATGGTCAGAAATGTTTGTGTTAGTCCAAAGATATTCTAGGTCGCTAATCCTCAAGAAAGTTAAGGGACATAAGTTTAAGCAACCAGAAGAAGTCGAGGATAAGTCAACACAAACGGCATTAGCATTTATGAGCCAATACATTAATCGTCCAGGTTACAGAGTTGGTGCATCATTTGCTGGTATGATCAATCCAAAAGTGTTGGAATCTATCTACAAAAAGGATAAGAACGAAGAAACTTATTCACTTTCAAATCAATTAGGTGACAGTAATTTAGAACTTGAAGACATGCAAAAGAGCATGAACTTCCAATCTATTTATGACACAACTTATGAACAGCCCGGCGATTTTATCAACAGGATATCTCTTAAGGATACGATGTCATCACTAATTAGAGAGTTCAATGCTGAAGTCAAAGATGAAAAGCTACAATTCAAGATTTTGACTTATATGCAGATACTATTACGAAAGCCAAAGAATAAGCATATTCTACCAATGTTTTTGAAACACATAACTGTTGACAAAAAAGAGTACGATTTAGTTCAATTATTCCAATTAGAGTTACATAATAGGTTGTTAGAAAGTCTCCAGAGATAGTTCATTTTCTACTAACTATTATGGCAATAGTGAACACTACGAAAGTTGTGCAATCATACAATAACCCAAATATCTCAAGCAATCAAATCATGGTAGATTATCATGAGTTGGATTTTGAAGAGTTTGAGACTAAGGGTGAGTTGTTTGACCCCATTCATATTCGTCCTCGTAATAGGCGAGCAGTTCGCATTAGCCCAGCCATTGACATTCATGGCAATAACAACGGAATCACATTAGACAGGTGGGGAAGAGATGATGGTTCAATTCTTCCATCAGCCGGTCAATTTATGGACAACGTAAAAGATAGCTTCAAAGATTTTTGGGGTGGTGTTAAAGATGAAATCAAAAAGTTTGGAGAGGATATTCTTCGAACTGTTATGGAAGGCATCTTTAATCCCCAATGGAGAAAAGCTGGAGAGGACCCATTAGAAAAGTTGTGGGAACAATATGTGTTGGCTGGTATGAGAAATCCAATGTTGCCAATTTCATTAGCATTCCTTTACAAAGATGAAGCTCTTGATAAGAATGATAGGTTTGGTTTATGGCCAACTGACAAATCTAAATGGGAAGACTTCTATAATACGGTAAAATTTTTACAAAATGCACAAAGACATTTCAATTCATATAGAATGATGGGCACAAACCACATGAGAGGAGAAGGTGCTAGTGAAACGGCTTCTAATCTCCCGCATCCAAATAGGCCAAACAGATCAAGCAAGACAGTAACTCAACTCATTCATGCCATTGGTCCTGACTTTATGCAGCACAAGTTTGATGCATTTTTCGTTTGGGATTTTGAAGGTGGCAACCCATTTGACTTCAATGGCATGTTAGACAATATGGGAAATGATGATTCTTGGCTAACTGACTATGAAAAGTACATCTTGAGTCGCAATGGATTTGCTGTTCGTTTTGGAACAATCACAATTCCACCAGTTACTAATGAAGAGTTCAAAGTTCCGTTTTTACAGACGGAAATCCTCAAAGTTAAATCAACTAAAAAGATGGAGAATAAAGCAACATTTTCTCTTAGGTTAGATCAACATCTTTTTTGGCTAGACAAGATTAATGAACTAGCAAACAGAAAGAATGGCATTGATGAAACTTTTCCATTACATCAAAAATCACATCCTTACTTCAAGGGGAAAGAAAAGACTTCATCAAATGCAAATGCTGACAAGCTATACAGTTGGCGAGTCATATTAAAGACGTTAGCAAAATCTTGGCCAAAAGAAGGCGCAGGAAGTTACCCATTAAAGAGCGCAAAATTATCACTCATCGTTAAAATGATACACTTATCAAATTGGGTTAACCCAAACTATCAACATCCAGCATTACCTTACTTTGTCTTTGATGATATTCGCATCTTGGGTACAACTGATGCAATCCAATATGATAGAAAATCAGCTGATTTACAATCAATCAATGTTAACTTCATCTTTAAGAGACAGTACCAAATCAATCATGGTTTCTTGAGATCCGATGCTGATGCTGAGACTAATTGGGGCTTAACTAACAATTCAACTCAACGATTAGCCAACAACTTTATGAATAGAAATGGTGATATGATTATCCCTCAAATTCCAATTCAAGCTCCAATGTTTGATTGGCATAATGTTAGTGTTCATGCTAGTGCATTAAGTAGCGGGGTACCAGCGAAATGATAGTACAACAAGAAGCAATCAAAGTTACAGTACCAATGTCTCCATATGTTAGAACACAACCTTTCAATTTGAATAGGCACGCTAACTATCAATTTGTAGAACCACATACCCCTTATAACGATACAAACTTTGATGATACTGAAAGATTAAACGAAATAGACTACAGACGAATTGGCAATAATTATGTCACAGAAGATACGATAAAAGATAGTCATGCTATTATGACTGAATCACTTGAGTTCTTTGAGAAACTTGCATCTGAAATTGGAGAGGATAACATCTATGAATCGGCTATGCCAACTCTTAACTATGGCGTCTATGTTGCTGGCGGCGCTCGTATGGAAAACTTACTACACAGGGAAACAGTACAACAAACGTTTCAAAAGACAACCTTCAATGTTGAGCTCAACCCCTTCTGGGAAATGGTGCTTGGACCTTGGAGAAGATCACTTGAAGAGTTACCATCTTATCAACGACTAAATGACGGCTACTTTGGATTTGGACCAGCGATAGATAAGTGGAATGAACTCAAAGAGGAAATGACATCTGGTTGGGACTTTAGAGATATGGACTGGGGTGAGGCTGAATTGTTTATGCGAGATCCTTGGGGATTGATGGGCCCACCTGGGTCACCGAAGCAAGGCCCATTAAGAGTAACACCTCGTCCTTCAAGACCACCTCGTCAATTAGCTTTTTTACCACCAGTTGACGATGTTTATAGTTATAATAGCAAAAATAAAGTTGTAGAACAATTTGTTGAAGCAGAGAATTTGAATCTAGATTTGACTCAACAGTTACACAATAAGCGAGCAACATCAATTCAACACATCTTGAACTCAGGGGCAGATTTTCTCAAACACATGTATGACGCAATTCTAGTCTGTTACAGAGAAGCTGGTGCAGGTGGGCCTGAAGCTGAACACGAGGACTTTTTTGAACTGTTCTTCAAGAGTGACTTTTTGGGTGCTATTGAGCCAATGGTTACTAATTCAGTGTTTATGGTTCGTAATGCATCAATTACTGTGCCCCAAATGGAGTCTGATGTGTTCAACGTTAAACTTGGATTTGAAACGATTCAAAAAGTTCGCACTAAAGTTAAGTATGAACGAAAAGCTGAACTCAAGGTGCTGTTAGATGAGCCGCTCTATTTCATGGGTATATTCAATTTGCTGTCTAACAACAACAGAGTCGTATTTGATGGAGTATCAGTTAACAACAGACATCCAAAAGGATTCACGCCTTTTACAACTAACAGAATTGTGTCTGAATACATCATTGCCAAAAAGATTCGCATTGACTTAATCATTAAGCATCAACAACTAATGAAGAATGACTTATTAGATAAGTACCGCAATCAATGGAGAACAGGTAGAACTGGTAGTTATGGTTCAACTGATAACTTAGTGTTTGGTCATGCTGGATTATTACCAGAAGAAATGCCACTATGGTGGTTTGAAGACTTAAAGTTCTTGGGTCAAAAAGATGGTTTACAATTCAATAATGAAAAAGGTGAAATTCAAGAAATGGGCTTTCCATTCATATTCAAAAGATGTATTAGAGTTGATAGACAATTTAGACATGGAACTGGTCAGACTGAACAGTTTAACAAAGAGAATTTGGTTGATACTGAACTTAGATTTATTGATGAAAATCATCTTAAACGACATTTTGGTGATGTATCTAACCAGGATTATTACTATAAGGAAATTGACTAAATATTATGGGAATATATAACTTAAATTGGGGAAAAGGCATAACTCCAAAATCAGATGGACAACTTGACTTCTCTAATATGATTGAAACACTTGATACTTTTCAAAGTGATGGTATTGATTATCTTTATGATTTAGAGCCACAATCTCTCAATTTATTTTGGGTTGGTAATTTTATGCAAGCAATGGGGCCTCGTGGTGGACAAATTAAACCATTCTATAACGCTGCATACAGAATTAGAAAAATTACTATTCCTCTTCCAACATTAAAAACAGATGAAAATAAATTACTTAGAACCCCAATATTTAAAGATGCTGAATTTTCTCATGAAGTTACAATAGATTGGTTTGAAGATGTCTATCATTCCGTTAAAAAATATCATCTTGATTGGTTTGCTCGTTGGTATAACAGACAATTTGACGTTTTAAGATGTGGTGTTGATGGTAAGTTTCGTCAATGTACTGTAGTTGGTTATCATTATGTAAATGATGATGTTGATTCAATTATAGAAGTTCCGTCAATTCAGCCAATAATGGCAATTAAAATTGGTGGTATGGTACCAACAAAAATTCCAGATATTGAATTTGATTATAATAAAGATGGAAATGACCAATGGATATCAATAAAATATAAAGTTGGTTTATTACAATGGGCTTATAGTGATAAAATTGGTATGGGTAGAAACACTAGTATTTGGGGTGAAGAACCACCAGCTGCATCTGTGTTAAGAAATGAAATATGGGACCCAGAGGGATTTGCTCAAGAGGGTGGTGCTCCATCTGAAACTTTATTAGAAAGAGTGAGAATAACCCGTTCTGCTACAATGCATCAACCTGCTGAGGGAGCTGTATAATGGCAAAATCACTTTTAGTTAGAGATATAGAAAAATTACATAACACATTAAATGATACTATTAAGTATGTTGACTTAGATTATGATGTTAAACGCCCAAAATCTGATCCTTGGACAACTAAAACACGCTCGTTAGTCTGTAGAAATGATTATGCTATTCTTAATGGCTATAGATTATGGTTGCAGTCACGGCGTTATGATTATGTACGTAACCCAAACTTTGGTGGATTATTTGATAGTGCTCTTAATGATAGAACTCCATTTGGGCCTGAACATGAAGATACGGTTCGTAATATAATGATTAGGGAATCAAATGAAAAATGGCCAGACATTAACGTATTATCTTGTGAAGTCAAAGCAATTGTTGCTGAACGAAGATGGCATATTAAAATTGTTGCACAGGATAAGAAAACTTCTCTCGTATTAGTTGATGATAATCTCTTCTTAGACGCAGAAGGCCCGCCAACAAATGACGGGCCTCTAACTTTTTAATTCTTTATTTTTAGCCATCAAGTAATTGCATACAAAGATCTACTAACTGGTCAAATCTAGAATTTTCCTGATTTTTATATTTATAAATTCCCAATTTGCCTGTTTTTTTCGTTAAAAATTTAACAAATCGTTCAGCTTCGTCTTTTTCTCCCTCTGCTTCCCATTTTCTTAAATAAGGTTCAATATCAATACCATGACTACCTAAAACATCCTCAATGTCATTATGTAATTTTTGATTTATATTTTCCTCATATTCATCATCCATCCATTCAGATGATGCTGCCATTTCTTTTAATTTTTTCTCGTTTAATTGTTTCTTCATACCAGAAAATTTGTTTCTTGATTCTTCCAAAACATGATGTGAAGCATACTCAAATTCGTCATCAAATCCTAATTCCCTAGCCATATCCCCATAATCCATATCTTCTACATCTTCTGGGTTACAGCCAATTTTTTCACAGAAATCATCAGCTAAATGACTTTCAATATAATCAAAGAGCATGTCTTTCATTCTGCCTTCTGTTAGTTGTTCATTCTCTGCTTCTTCTTGTGAAACGCCATCAACATCTTCTCTTAAGTGTCCTTTATAAATATCATTAAATGTGCCAGATTCTTTTAATCTGTCCTGTGAGTTTTCACCAAACATTTCACTAAAAGTTCTTGGGTGAGCTGACTTTTTGTACTCTTTAAATGAAAGTTTACTATCCATTGCTGGACGTGCGACTTCATATAACTCAGCCCAAGTCTTAACTTCACTTTTTTCTTGAAGTTGTTCCTTTTCTATTTCTAAACGTTTAACTCTATCTTGTAAACTTTCCATTCTTTTCTCCTATTTCAATATTACATAATTAAAGTTATTAGCAATTGCTTCTTTAATCGTTTTATTAGTCTTAGAAATATCAAGTGCTAATGCGTACAATTTTGCAAGCTCTCCATGTGTAACAACTTCTTCTTTGTCAATTTTTTCCATATATAACTCAAGCAAATCAATTGATTCCCTTGAGAACTTGTTTATATCGTCAACTCTATCATCAATGTTATTCAAACTTTCTTGAAGTCCCACTTTTAGCTCCTAACACTCATTAAGTTTGCGCCTTCTCTTAGACTGTTGAATGATAATGGCATTCCGTCCTTACCACCAATTGGTCTAAGTTTAGTGAAGTCAAGAGGCCCGCTTTCTTGTAAGCTTTCAATATCCTCTCTCATATCATCATCAGCTGCAACTCTCATCTTTTCTCGTACCTGCTTAGTTGCTATTGGAGCGACAGTTTTCATTTTGAGGCCTTCCATCATGTCAGTTTCAAATTGAGTACCGAAGATGTTTGATTCTTGCAACACATTGAAGTTCAATGTTCTATCATCATATTGGAATCCTTCAGCTTCTTCTTGTAATTTGCGTCGATAGAATGATTCTAAATCTTCACCAGTTTGTGCCATTTCCTTTTCATATGAAGAAGAGATTTGACTCTGAGGTCCGCCTGACAAGTTTGGATTCATGTTTGGCATGTTTGAAACATTCTGTACGTTCTTAGCTGCACTTTGCTGCATTACGTCTCTAATTGGTGTGCTTTCAATCAACTCTAATAAGCTCTTTAATGCACCCTGTCCACCACCTTCGATAATACCACCAAGTTCGCTCTCTGCTATGTTGTTAGTGAGCTGATTCATGTGGTTCATTATGTGTGTTGTGATTTGTCCTTCTAAACTACCGCCAACTGATTTTGCTGATTCTAATACTGCATCCATTGATGTAGCTGCACTTAGGACTGCATCTTGTGCCTTCATTATTTGAGTAATTGATTTTTCAATATTGGCATATAGTTTGTCTATTGCTCCACCTACATTTGTAGCTTCATTCAATTTATTCATTGTTGGCTCCTTTTTATTGTAAACCTGATTCTTTTAGTTTCTTAAGGAAGTCCTCGTTTTTCTGTTCAATTGAACTGTTGTTATAAGAATCAACTGGGTTCACGATGCCATGATGTTCATATAATCTTGCTCTATCGTTTCTACTTCCATAGGCATGTTCTTGTGGTTGACCAACACCGAAGTCTGGGTCAATTTGTGTTCTATATCTTAAGAATGTTGATGTTGCTTCTTTTAAAGTTTTGGCCCCACGAATCTTATCTTCAAATGGAGTTACATTTTCACCATAATTCTTAACTAAGTCATTCCAATAAGCTTCAATTTCAATTCCTTTGCCTTCTCTTAAGTTGAGATATTTTCCAACTCTTTCACTTGCTTTTGGCATCATGTGTGCAACTGGATTGTATGTATCATTGACTTCTTTTTTGTAAGCAGCAAATGATTCTTGAAGTTTGTTGAATCTTCTAGATTGTGCAGCATAGTTGCTTTCAACTTCTGTTTTCTCTGCTTCAAGTTGGGCAATTCTTTCATGAAGTTTTAGCATTTCATTATCAGTTTTACTATCAGCTTGTTCTTTAAGAGCATTCTGATTCTTAACTTCTTTCATTATGTTGCCGGCTTCTTTAAGTTTGGCTGTTAACATATCATTTTCTTTTTCAAACTTTTTGTTGCTGAGTGATAGTTTACTAACTCTTTCAACAAGATGTTCGTTTTTAGTTGTCAATTTTTCAACTTCTTCTTGTAAGTTTTCAAGTTCAGTTGATTTGCTAACGACATCCTTGTTAGTTTCAAAGATTTTCTTCTCTGAAAGTTTTCTATCCATCTTGATGATTTTCTCAAGTTGGTCATTCTTTTCTTTGAGAATGACATTTCGTTTTGCTAAACCATCACAGAGCTCTTTGTAATCTGTTACTTGTTCTTGTAACAAAATACCTTGAGCTGTTATGCCTTCAGCTGCCTCTCTAAACTTTTCGAGCGGCATACCGAAATCTTTCTCAGTAGTTACTACTGTTTCAACTAATTTCTCTAATTTTCCTTTTTCTTCAATTAGCTGCTGTTCTAAAGATTCCTTTAGATCTGGGCAATTACCTTCTTCAAAACAGTTGAGAATGTCGACGCACTCATTTAACCTCTGAATTGGGTTTTCCATCTTATTAGCATCTTCAATAAAAGTTTGCACATATTTACGAAATGCTTTTTCTTCTATTTTTGTTAAAGTTCCTGACATTTTTCTCTCCTGTAAACTTTCTTTTTCCTTTGATTGTTGTAATTGTTGTTGTGCACCTTGTTGTGCTTGTGCTGCACCCGCTTGCGCTGCTTGACCGGCAGCCGCATTTGGGTCTGCACCTTGGGCAGCGACTGGATTTTGCTGTTGTTGCATTTGAACTGCATCAACTACATTGTTTTCTCCTGTCATTTCTTTACCCTTTATTTGTCCTAAAATTTGTGATTGTTGTTCTCTAACAGTTGGTTTCTGTTTGTTGAACTCAATAGTTGCTCCATCATGAATATCATTTAAGAATTCTGATGAGATATGTGGATTGTCTGAAGTGCCAAATGTTCCCTGTGATGGGTTCAACACTAAGTCAGCTAATCTTTCAATTATGTAAGTGTTTGGATCAACAGTTTTTGTGATTGGGTCAACATCTCCGAAGCCAGATGACGAGGTTCCAACACGTCCACCATGTTCCAAAATTTCCTGTGCTAAATGGCCAAATGGACCAACAAATGAACCATAGCCAAATGTGAGTCCGCCTTCTTCTGGGACATCAATATCATGCCAAATAACAGCTTGATTCTTAAACTCGCCTGGGTCATTATCAGCAACTGGATGGTCACATAAACCACAAACACCCTTCCAAGTGTTTTGTTGCTTGTCTCTAACATTCTGCCAAAGTTTCAATGGATAAATTCTCTTGTTGCCATTCATGTTGCCATAACGACCAATTGGAAGCTTCCATATCTTGAACTGTTTGTCAGATTTGTCTTTAATATGTTTTAGTATCTTTTCAAAGATTTCAATATCTTTTTTCTCAGTTAGTTTTCCGCCTAAAGCTTCAGCTAACTTAATAACGTCTTTAATTTCATAATTATTTAATGACTCTGTTAGACGTGAATGATATCTTTGAGATTGATTTTCATTTAGGCGAGTATAAAATGATGGTGCGAATGAATAATTCTCGCGTAGTCTTTCCATTTAATCTCCTCAAACATATAACACTTTGTTGGAGTGTGTTATTATTTAGTTATTACTGCCCCCACTAATTAAGTTTCCAATTCCACTTAATAATCCACCCTTTTTCTCCCCATCTTCACCAAGCCCTTCCATTGCATCATTAGAAAGAAGCATGTCAATAGATGTAATAACTTTTGCGCCAAAAGGTGAACTAGCAAATCCCGCTTTTTCTTTTAATGTGTTTAAATCAAATTCCATAACTCTTGCTAAACAAACGGAATCCATTTTCCCAGCTTCACTATCTCCAGCAAAAAATCCTGAAATTAAGTTAATCAACCAATTTGCTTTAACTGCTGTAATTCCTAATGCTAATAACTTTGGTAATAAGAATGGTGCTAATTTAATTGCTAAAGCAGCAGCACCAATTACAGCAGCTCCTGTTGCTATTTTTGGTAATGCGTTTTGAATTCCTTGTGATATGTTGTCTCTAGCATCTTGAAATCTTTGTCCTAAAGTTCTTCTTGGTGTTTCTTCATTCTCATCTTCATTCTCTTCTGGAATATCTTCTTCATCTTCTAAATTCAATTCTTCTCTTAATCTGGCTTGAAAATAAAAGTTTTCAAATGCAATAGCTTCAGCAATTTGATTAACGCTTATATCACTTGTAGTAAGCAACATTTTTAGAATATTTTGTACTTTAGTGGAATATGGAGAATCAACTAATGAAAATTTCTCTAATGTATAATTTATATCATCTCTTAAGTTTACGTCAGTGTAATTATGAGCATCTTTGTCATCTACTAATTCGCTATTAGTTTCAGGCCCAGCACCACTACCACCAAGAGCCCCACTAACTTTTTTGCCAATCCCTTTTGCTGCTCCAAGAGCTAGTTTACCAATAAAACTGGCAACAGCCCCTTCTTCTAATTGTTCAATCTCTGGAGTCTCACCTCTGGCCCTGGCTTGCATCCTTTCATATAATTCAGCGTTCATATAAATTAGTTAGAATTTCAATAGATATTTGAACATCAATTCTAAGTATCTTATATATTATTACCAGGAGGACCAAATGAGAAAGCGGGTACAAACAGTAAACAAGCACAAGCCCCGGGTGGAATTCACACTTTGGGCTTCCAATGAGAAGGGCTACTGCCCAGTCGGAAATCGTGAGATAATCGGTATTTGCAACGCTAGGAATATCGTTCGAAAAACGCTCAAGCTCAATGCAGCTCAGACTGAACTCGTGCTTGACAAACTATATGATGAGGGGAAATACCTCGTCTTTGGAAAGAATGTTAACACTTATTTTGATACGAAAGTAGCAAAAGTGCCCAACGTTTTCTTTCTCGGAGGTGTTCAGTGAGCTTGTTAATTTTAGCATGTATTGTGGCGATTGGCATGTTCGCCTGCGGCTATTGGATTGGGAGGAATGTATGACACCTGAGATGATTGGTAGTATCTTGGCGCTGGCTGCTTTTGCCAGTTTTCCCATAATGTGTTTAATTGTTAAGAAGTTTTATTAAGGAGGAAATCGTGACTGAATTGAAATTGAGTAGCAATGCAATGACTATTTTCTCCAAATTGAATGCAGCCGGGTTTGAGGCTTATGTTGTGGGCGGAGCTGTTCGTGACCACTTGATGGGGAAAGTTCCTCATGATATCGACATCGCTTCCAATGCCACACCTGAAGATATCAAGAAAGTTTTTGAAGATTTTCATGTAATTGAAATGGGGATTGCATTTGGAATAGTTACTGTCGTAGTGAATGGCGAGCCTTTTGAGATTGCCCAGTTTCGTAAAGATGTTGGTGGCAATGGCCGCAAGCCTGATGTAGTTGAGCCGGTTCGCGAAGTTGAAGTGGACCTCGCTCGTAGAGACTTCACTATGAATGCAATCGCTTTTGACCCAATCAAGGGAATCATAAGGGACCCTTTTGCTGGAGCGGTTGACATAATGGACCGAGAGATTGATTTTGTTGGTTGCCCGCTAACTCGCATTAGGGAAGACAAGTTGAGAATATTGAGGGCATTCCGTTTCATGAGCCAGTTGGGATTTTCCATTGAGTGGAAATCTCTGGATAACATCAAATGGTTTGTTGAGACAGCTGGTGAACACACTTTTGAGAACGTTAGTCAAGAGCGGATAATGATGGAACTGTCCAAGATTTTGGTCGGCCCAAATGCATTTGAAACAGTGAAACTGATGTTTGAAGTTGGACTGATGCAGCTGATAATCCCAGAGACAACTCGCTTGCATGAGGAACACAACTGTAAATGGCACAAGGAAACTTTGAAGCCTTTTGGCAACACAATCCTGGCCCATGTTCTGAATGTTGTGAGATTTGCTAGTCTGAAAGTAGCAAGCGGAATGAAGTATGACGCAATGACTGAGCACGAGGGACTGATACTGATGTTGGCCGCACTACTGCACGACATTGGCAAGCCATTAGTGAGAGAGGCAAAGCCCGATGGCACTGACCGCTTTCACACTCATGATGTAGTTGGGGCTAATCTGACTAGAGAAATCCTGACTAGGATGAAGTTCAGTGGTGATATAGTGGACAGAGTAACTCATTTGGTTAAGAAGCACATGAACATGCACGACTTGCCAAAAATGAAGAAAGTTCACAAGATACGCCGGATGCTGGCAACTGAGGACTTCAAACTGATGATGCTGCTGGGCTTCTGTGATACAATGGGTTCGTCTTTTGATGGAGTCATACCGAATGAAGTTGAGGCTAATGAGTTCAAGGAAACTGTTAGGGAATTGATAAAAGTTCATGGCACTGTTCTGCCTGAGCCAATCATAACTGGCAATGACTTGATATTGGAAGGTATGAAACCTGGCCCAGACTTCAAGGATAGGCTGTATCACACTTTCAATTTGCAACTGTGTGGAGAAGAAGACAGGACTAAATTGCTGAACCACGCAAAAGGTTTGAAACTGTAGTTTAACGCCCGTAGAAATACGGGCTATTTTTGTTGGAGGGAATATGAATTTTGAAGCAAAGTTTACTGGTTTGGAGTATAAGAAATATGGTTGTTTTCCAGTGAAAGGAAAACTTATTATGCATGTGCCCACTTTATTTGGGTTCAATTTCGCTGGCATAAGCTCAAAGGAAGATTTACGAAAACAATTAGCAGAAGAGCTTATGGATAAACATAACATTGGACTTCAAGAAGTTACTTTTAGGAGCGTTTAGATATGGCTGATTGGAAATTTGGGTATGCTTGTAACAACTGTGATCATGTGTTTACAAGCAATAGTAGATTAGTGATGTGTAGATCGATATGCCCGTCCTGCGGCACACAAGTCACGACATACGATGCAAGGGAAAATCGCTGCTTGAAAGATGCTAGACAGATTGCATTTAAGGAGAGGTTCTTCAAGAAGCCTCTAATCAAAGAATTGGACCAACAAATTCCAAAACCATAAGGAGATTGAAATGTTTACGAGAGAACCTGTTAAGGCTAAAGTTACAATTGAAATAGAAGCTTCAATTCATCAGCATGTGATTGAAACGCTTTTTCCAAATCATGCTGATTCTAATGAAGAGTGGCTGACTAAATATGTCCGCTATTTGTTTGAAGGAAAGAATTCTGACATATTGGGGTACCGTGTTACGGAACTTAGTTAATATAAACATAACTAAATAATCATAGGGTAACACGGAGTTTCCCGAAATGGAGTTAACATGATTAAAGAAAAAACACTTGGAGTTTTCATCGGAAGATTCCAACCAATTCATAATGGTCATTATGAAGTCTTAAAAAAAGCAATCAACGATTATGAACAAGTTCTCGTTTTAGTCGGTAGTTCTGAGGCGCCTGTCTCACTGAGAAATCCTTTCGACTTTCAGACTAGAGTCAATATGATCTCGTCTGGTTCTATTCTTGACAAAAATCCATTTGTAGCAGGAGTACCTGATAGTGCTTATGACTTCAACAAATGGCTACACAATGTACAAAGCATAATAGATTCTCATTGTAGAAAAATTGGCTTAGAAAAAGCTGCAATTATTGGCTACTACAAAGATGCTGGCAGTTTTTGGTTAAACCATTTTCCTCAGTATGAATTTGACAATATCCAAGGTCGTTACCAACTGAATGCAACTGATGTTCGCCGGCTCTATTTTAGTGGCGACAACAAATGGAAAGAGCTAGTTCCTCCAATGGCAGCTGCCGTTATGGAAGAATGGACTTTCACAAAAGATTACAGCAAATTAGCAAACGAACAAAAGTTTGTGGATAACTACAAAGCAAAATGGGCTGATGCTCCTTTCCCGCCAATCTTCGTTACAGTTGACAGTCTCGTCATTTGTCGAGGACATGTGCTCGTCATTAAGAGAGGTCGCAATCCTCACAAAGATATGTATGCACTGCCTGGTGGGTTCGTTAACCAACATGAAACTTTAAGAGATAGCGCAATTCGCGAGCTGAAAGAGGAAACTCAAATAAGTGTAGCCCGCCCAATCCTCGAGAATTGTGTTAAGCAAGTTAAAGTGTTCGACGCAATCAACAGAGATGATAGAGGCAGAGCAATATCTCACACGCATGTGTTTGATTTGAATGTGAAAAATTGGCCAACTGTTAAGGCGGCTGATGACGCCAATGATGCTATGTGGATGTCTTTTAATGATGTCGACAAATATAAGAGGGAATTTGCATTTGATCACTATCAAATAATCAAGAATCTAATTTAGAGTTCCAAGGAGGGATTTGAAATGATATTATACCATTATGAAAAAGGTGACAGACCAATTACTGAAGGTGGTTTTTGGTTCAAGAAAGGCGGTATTAAGCAAGATGATGTCCCATCGTTTTTGCCAAATATGGAGTATGTTGAAGGTTGGGACCCAAACTTCGTATGTTGTACTGACAATGTTGAAGACATGTTAAAGTACTTCCCAAAAGAAGTCGATGAGCAACTTGGCGGAGTTTATAATGAGTATGAATATAACGGAGAAATCATAATCCGTTCAGACAGCATTGGTTCTTACATAACGGCTGATAGTCGAAAAGTCAAACTATTACGTTCGATGAACTACGAACAATTTAGCAAACTAAACAGGAGAGAAAACATGAAGATTTTGATTGTGGTTGACCCACAGGTTGATTTTGTAAGTGCAGGTGGTGCACTATCGGTTAAGGGTGCACTTGATATTTGCAACAATATCAACATCCTTTTAGGGCAAGACAAGTTCGTAAACAAGATTATAACGCAGGATTGGCACCCAGAAAACCATGAGTCGTTTGCATCTACACATGGAACGGCTTTATTTTCCATGAAACAATCTTTTCAGGGTGGGAAGTTCATCAATCAAATGATGTGGCCCAACCACTGTGTAGCAGGAACTGATGGTGCAAATGTGTTTGATGGAATCCTTCAAGAAAAGGCAGACACAATTTGGCGAAAAGGAATGCATCCTGGAAGGGAATGTTACTCGGTGTTTGAGTACGTCAATGAGGGTGATGGCCCTGCTGAATTGACTAACCATGGCTTGTGGGCTTATACAATTGGTAAACAGCAAGTGATTAAGGAAGTCGTTATCTGTGGGGTGGCAACTGACTACTGTGTTAAGATGACTGCGCTTGGAGCAAAGAGACTTTTTGAGGGAGCTGAAATTACTGTTGTAGCAGATGCTATTGCAGCAGTCAACCCCGAACATGGGTATCAAGCACTTAATGACTTGAGAGCAGCCGGTATAACTATTGGAAGGACGGAACACTATGTTTAATGCTGAAACTACTAGACTTCATATAGTTAGATGGATTAGGAATTGGTTCGAGAAGAATGGCCCCAACTCTTGTGCAATAGTTGGCATATCTGGTGGAAAAGACAGCACCATAGTCGCTGGCCTCTGTATCGAAGCACTTGGCAAAAATAGAGTCATTGGAGTTCGCATGCCCTGCTTTCAACAGCATGATAGTGATGTGGCAATTAAAGTGTGCGAGCACTTTGATATAACTCACATTGAGTACAACATTGGCTCGGTGTTTAACGAAATGCACGAAATGATATCCGTTAAGATTGGCACCAATGATCAGATGACTACTAATATGCCGGCTCGCATTAGGATGACAACTCTTTATGCAGTTGCAACTGTTTTCGATGGAAGGGTTGCAAACACATCTAATCTAAGTGAAGATTGGGTTGGGTATGCAACCAAGTTTGGAGATGCAGCTGGAGATTTTGCGCCAATTGCTAAATTGACAGTTTCCGAAGTTAAGGAAATTGGCAGAGTGATGGACATTCCAAATGAGTTCATTGACAAAGTTCCAGAAGATGGATTGAGCGGGAAAACTGATGAGGACAACTTGGGCTTCACTTATGAAGTGCTTGACCGTTACATCCGAACTGGCGAAATAGATGACAAAGAAATTGAAGCCAAAATATGTAGGCTTCATATAGCAAATCAGCACAAGTTGGAAGTTATTCCAGCTTTCGAAGGAGTGTAATATGCAACCAATAATTCACAGCTTGTTAGATACAGATTTCTACAAAATCACGATGGCGCGAGTTTTCTTCCACAAGTTCCCACACATAAATGCGACTTACAAGTTTAAGTGCCGAAACGAAGGAATAATTTGGACTCAGGAAATGGTTAACGAGATTAGAGATAACATCAACGCTTTATGTGAACTTCGTTTCACTGAGGATGAAATTGATTACATTAAGAGTATCTACTTCATGAAAGATGCTCATGGGTTCATCGAGTTCTTGAGGATGTTCAAACTTAATCGCCGTTACATTGACGTAATGTATGGTGCTAACAACTTATGCATCTCTGCTGAAGGCCCAATTTGGTCGGTCAGTATGTTTGAGATTTATGTGCTCGCTATCGTCAATGAAGTCTATTTCAAACATCAAATGGCAAAAGTTGACAAAGTTTATCAACAACAAGTTATGGAAGATGGCGGGCATTATCTTCGTAGAGGACTAATAAAAGCACAGAATAGCAAACATCGTCTTTTAGTGTCAGACTTTGGAACTAGACGAAGGTTCAGCAAAGATTGGCAAAGGAATGTACTTAAAGTTCTCAAAGAGACTTATGAAAACCCTGGCAAAGATGATGGATTAAACTTCGTCTTTACTGGAACTTCTAATGTGATGTTTGCTAAAGAGCTTGGGTTAACTCCAATTGGAACTATGGCTCATGAATACATTCAGTTAGGACAAGCATTAGATAATGTGACTATTGCAAACAGTCAACGTTACATGATGCAAGTTTGGGCTGATGAATATCGCGGGCATTTGGGAACGGCATTGAGTGATACTTTGGGAGTTGACTATTTTCTCAAACATGACTTCGATGCTTATTTTGCCAAATTGTTTGATGGTGTTCGTCATGATAGTGGATGCCCTTATGAGTTTGGAAACAAGATGATTAAGCACTATCAAAATGAGCGCATAGACCCAATGACTAAAACTATCATCTATAGTGATGGACTTGACTTTGATAGCGCAATTGAATTGAATGACTATTTCCATGACAAGATTAAAGTAGCATTTGGGATTGGCACTAAGTTAACTAATAACTTTGGTAATTATTTAGACCCATTAAACATCGTGTTCAAAATGGTTAGAGCAAATGGTAAACCAGTTGCAAAGCTCAGTGATGTCAATGGCAAATGCATGTGTGAGGATGAAGAGTATCTCAAATATCTTCGCAATGTAATTGCTGAAGGAGTCAAATAAATGGTTGACGTAATGGAAACTGAATTCGGCACGGCTCTAATTGGGCCAGCCGGGGAAGTGTCAGAAGTGTTAGGGATTAAGCCTGAACCAAATGAAAAAGATAAGCAATATACGGAAGCATTTCATGGCATGATTGATTCAGCAAATAAGTTTGTTAAGGCAGTAAGAGAATCATTAAATGAGTAAATATGACACTGTAATTAGAAAAATGGAAACTGGAGAGAAATGGGACTGTCATAAATGTTGTGACAAATATGAAAAGATTCCATGTTCAGTGAATAAGCCCAGACATGATGGCTACATCGAAGGTTGTCCATTTTTCGCATTATATGAAGAAGTGTTATTGATTCATAACTCTGAGTTGTTTGATTAAGGAGACAGATATGGGTAGATCTATTGCTTGTTTTCCAGCATGTGGAAAGACTTATTATGTGTTGGAAAATTGTCAAAGGATTAGTTGTGTTGACCATGATTTTTATGATTGGGAAAGACATTTTAGAGATAAATGGCTCATGCCTTATATGTCTCGGAATAAACAACTACAGAGTATGTTTGATATAGTTTTCATTAACGCCCTGCCAGAAATTTTAGCAGCATCATGGAGTGATACTATCGTAATATACCCACATCGTTCTCTAAAAGAAGAATGGAGCTGTAGGTCACAACGTCGAAATTATGAGTCCAACTTTTATATGACTTTAGAAGAAAAGTGGGATGAATGGATTGATGCTTGTGAAGCTTGGCAAGGAAAAAAGTTTGTCTTAGGAAAAGGCGAATATCTACAAGCAGCAGAAGAAACTGGATTATTTAAGAACCCACATACTTTAACAGTAAACTAAATAATCAAATGGTTTATCTACTTGAACTATGGAACGCACTTTCTATGTTCTTTTTCTTTGCATTGGGATATGCAATTTTAGCCATACCTGTCTTAATCATTCACTTTTCTATCGAGGGAATTAAAGATCTAATTCACTATTTAAAGTGGAGAAAAGAATATCTGAATAGCCTTAAGACAGAAGAAAATTAGTTAAAACTATCTTATATAATATTATAAACATAATGAGGAGTTTACATGAAAGGAACATGTTATGTTTATGAAGATTCATGGGTAATGGACCCAGTCACTCATAAACAGCCAATTAAAATAGGAAAAACTTCAGTCTCTCTAAATAAGAGAATGCAAGGGTTAAAAACAGCTACACCTGGTAAAATAAACATCTTATTAGCCGCAGATTTTGATGATGTAAATGCTGTTGAAAAAGCATTACATAAATTGGGCAAAGACACTGAGAATCATATCTGTAGAGAATGGTTTAATAGAGAAGTTTTAAGTTATTTTGAAGATTTATTTAAAGCCACAGGAAAACCGATATCAATAAATGAGGCCCAACCGGCAATGCCTCCAAAAGAATGTTGGGTTGAATGTCAAAAAACTTTAAAAATTACGCATTTTACATCTTTTAATAAAGCCGCAAAATTCCTTGGCACAGATTTTAGATATATATCAAAAATGAGTTTAGGAAAAATGAAGCCAAGCACTAATGACCATAATATTTATTTCAAAAAACCAAAACAAAGAATTCCTGGACAATTTCAATTTGGTGGTGTAAAATGAAAATATATAAGTCTTGGTGGGATTATTCAAAATACTATATCAACATCGGTGAAGCTATGGACGGATGGGCAGCCCGATATGCTAAAGGAAAAGGCCGAGGGCAACAAATTCATATAGATGATATTCACATAAATGATGATGACACCTATGGTCAAGACAAAAAGATTCATAAGATTCTAGTCGACTTAGAGTGTGTACCAAGTGACTTTAGTCCAGAAGTCTTCGTAGCTGATTCCATATCAAAAGACAAAGATGTAGTCGTCAGCATCGTAGACTACATAATCATTTCATATTTCATTCATGGACTTTCTGAAATGGTGATCAAAAAGAATGTCCGCCTAATGAAGAAGAAAGACTATCTCACTGTAAGCTTCACTAATCGAGAATACCAAAAAGAAATCATAGATTCATTCATCGCTTTGAACGACAACAACATCAAGGCGCTCTTCATTCCACCTCGTGGTGGCAAGTCAATCACAACTTCATACTATTTGATGAAGCGCAACAAAACGAGCATATTGATAGTGAGCGGCAAACCAAATGAGGTGAGAGATGCATGGAAGAAGCTTCCAAACCAGTTCTTTGACTTTCACAATATGCATTTTGCTATCAAGTCAATTCAAGGAATCGGTGCTGCTGTTGGTGATGATGAGCAGTTCAAAACGATATTAGACTATCTATTGGAAATCACTCAAGATTATGATGCTATTGTCCTCGACGAATTTCACTGGGGAGTTTGGCACGAAAAGTACACATCAGCTCTTCAGCAACTTGGCAAGGAAATCATTCTCGTGACCGGCACGCCAAATGTCCCGGCTAAAATCTATGATAGTATCTCACCAACTCACGTTAAGTCAATCTCAAATGAAACGCTAATTCAAAACAAAATCTGCACCCGATTAAGTATGTGTCACCTCACTTACAACGGCAATGAAATTGAAATGGAAAAGTTGCAGTCACATGAGCAGGCTGACTTCTTAGAGAAACTTTTTGATAGACAAAGTCAATTCTATAAGAAGATGCAAAACGCATTTGTAGTAGTCAAGAGTGTAGAAGCAGCCAGCAACTTATGCAAAATCACTGAGCGGTTCATTGGGTTGAAGACAGTCGATTTGACGGCAGCCTGGAGATCTAAGATAGATGCCAAATATCGAAAACTTTCACTTGAGGAAGTAGTCAATCAAGTACTAATCGACAATGAAGCAAATGGCGACAAAACTATCTTCGTAACTATCTCACGAGCAATGTGTGGTGTGAGTGTCAAAAATGTCAACTATCTCATTTGGTTGGTTGATCAAGAGAACATGGGCATCAACAGAATGGAGCAGTCAAATGCTAGAGTGGCGATGTATGTTCCTGGGAAAGAATCATTCATCTTTTTCATATCGGCTTCACTAATGATTGGAGCATCTCTTGAGTACAACCCAACACTCACAAATGTCAACAATCTTTTGGCTGAATCATATGCTAATCAGAACTTTGAAGTTCGCAAATTAGAAACGATTAGCAGATTAGACGTAGAGTTTGGAATGTGGAAGCCAATTCCAGATTACGAAAAAGACTTCATCATCAAACACAAAGAGGACTTCTTCAAAGGCGTCAATAAGTCACAAGTGAATGGATTAGTTGATATGCTAATTCGTGAGCTTGACTTCATTGATGGGTTAAGCACTAGTAAGCCAAATAAGATTGCTGAATCACTATTTGATACTGGTGAGATTTATGCAAAAGGCAATGGAAAGAAGAAAGGTGTTAGCGCAAAAGAACCAAAAGAGAAGAAAGAAAACGTATTAAGTCCTCAGCAAGTACTTGATATGATGCTTCTTCTTAAACTAACTGATGGTAAACTTTTGGATAAATTTATTGGTAAAAATAATTTAAAAAAATTGGTTATTGTTTATCTTAAGCACGAACATCTTTTTGAAGATTATTTTAAGCATGTGAATTCAATTGAAGATTATGAAGCAATGAGGGCTGTGAGTTCTATCGTATTTAAGAAGTTTCCAATGCCAAAAGATGGATTTGATACTTATTTTAACAAACACCTAAATAATAAAGATAATTTTGGTACATTAAATTTTGATTTTTACATTTATATGAAGAATCATGATTGTAATGTAAAATTATTTGATATTATGAATATTTGGACTGAAGATCATATAGAATATCTTCAAGTTAATTTTAATATAAAGGTAGTAGACTCTATGAAATTTGATGTAATTATTGCAAATCCACCTTATAATATGAAGTCTAATCTTCATACAAAGATATTAGAAAAATCTTTAAATATAGCAAAAAAATCAATAATGTTATTACCACCTGACTTTTTGAAAACTAACTCACAAAATAAACATGAAAAGTTTAGAACAGCATTTGAAAATTCTTTAATTGAAGTTGAAATGTCAAAAGATTTATGTAAAGCTTTTACTGATATTTGGTTTGAACAAGAACTTGCTATTGTTATCTTAGAAAAAAATAAAGGTAAAATTGATTATGATGCTTTTATGAAAGATATAAATTTAAGACAAGAAAGAGATGATTTAATAAATGAATTAAAAAAATGTAATTGGAAAAATTTTAAGTCTATAAAAGATAATCTCGAAACTTTTGATAATAATAAAAAACAATTTGCAATAAATATAGCAACTTTTATTGGAAGTTTAACTGGAAAACAAAAACTAATAAAACCTGGTGATAATTGGTCTCCAACAAAAAATTCTTGGGATAAAGTAATTTATGTAAAAAATAAAAAAATTGCTGAAAATATAATTAATTCATTCGATCTCATGATCATTAAAAAATTAAATTTAGCATTAAAAGCAGGTAATAATACAGGGAGAAATGCTCTTGAAGAATTAAAAATGCTTAATGATTATTCACAACATATTACAGAAGATGAATATATAGCTCAAATGGGAATAAGTAATCTTTTATCAAAAATTGAAAAATTAGCAAAAAGAAGTTTAGAATTTAGAGAAATTGGAAATAATAAAATGATTTCAGACATGAGAAAATACTATGGATTATGAAATAGCTGATCATTTAAATAAAGAAGAAGCCCAATCTCAAGGCAGCTTTTATACACCAGAAAAGTTGGCTATCAAAATGGCTAAAATGCTTAAACTAAAAGAAAAATGTAAAGTGTTAGACCCATGTTGTGGTAAGGGTAATCTCTTCGTAGCAGTTCTTAATACTTATGATTTTATCTCAAATGAAGATTTATATGGTGTTGACATTGACCCAGAAGCAATTAAGTTCTGTATTGAGAAATTTCCAGGTGGTAATTTTCAAGTGGGTAACGTTTTAGAGGATGATATAACTAATGATGAATTTTGGAATAAAGAGCCTTTCAGTAAATTTAAGCCGTCATTTAGAAGTAAATGGGGTGTGACATGCAAATCTTAGATAATAAGAAAGATTACTACGACTGGCATCAGTTTGAGTTCGGCCAACCAGATAAAGCTGCAACTTACGACAGAAGAAAAAGCCGAATCATAACTGAGGAAACTTTACTTGATTATTGTTTAGCAGAAAACACTTACGAATACGCTCTAAGAAGATGGGATTGGAATATAAATTGGACAGGAGATTGGAGAGATAAAAACAGAGAAAAGTTTGGCAAAATTCTCTTTGAAATTGGTAATGTCCAATATATAATTGATGTCTCAAGAAAATGGCAAAAAATTGATCGCATCTTCAAAGAGAATAAAAAGATAACTAAAAACACAGTAACTTTTACGCATTTTAGGACTGGAATAGATTTAAGTAAAAGGAGGATGTTAAGTTTCGATAAGCTAGAAAACATAATAGTCTCAGAAAAAGCATACAACCACAATTTTGGTGATTGTATCTGGGGAGAGACTTTTATCCCAAGTTTGATTGATAGCCGGGAATTCTACAATATTTTGGCCAACTATTTTAGTGGAATGTATAATGACAAAACTGTCGAAATTGTCAACTCAGACGTCCAAAAGATTGAAAATCATGGCTTTGATAAGAAAACTTCTTTCCGACCCAACATTAAAAGTTAACAGTGTTAATATAATGTTAAGATAGTATAATAATTTATAACAAAATTACATACTAATTAAACAAGAAAAACGTTGAAAAACACCCACCTTTGTTCATCGCTATGATTAAGCGATTGTCGTTAATAGTAAATACAAAAAAGGAATATTTTATGAAGAAGACGAAAAAATCGTTAATGAGGGGAGTAGTCATCTTAGGAGTTGCATTAATTTTAGTGCTATCATTCGTTGGTTGTTTGGATCCAATTTCTATGATGCCAGATTTTCCAAGATTACAAGGTGATTTTAATATGACAGATGTGACTGCTGGTGCGTTTGTTATAAATAATTTGTCACGAACTTTAGTTGTAGACCAAATAGATGTAAGACATTGGTCTTATAGAGATTTAACAGAAGAAAGAATAATAAATTCAGGAATGGCTGGCACTATTGTCGTAGTAGATGGTGCTGCTAATTTTAGAAGATTTGGTAATAGAATTGATTCATCAATTTCACCAGTTATTGAGCCACAAAATCAAAGAGCAATTTTTGCTAATGCTTCAGAACATAATTATAGTTTTGAATTATTTTGGACACATCCATCAGCACAGGGAATTAGCCCATTAAAAAGAAGTTTAGCAATACCTGCTTCTCGTATGGTTAGAGAATTTTATCTTTTTATTGATAGAAATGGAAATGTACGTTTAACTGAAAATCCAGTTGATGTTATGAATGAAAGTGATATTGATGACACAATTCCAATTGAAATAAATATTAATCCAGGCGGTGGTACTTCTGTAACTATAAATTCAGAACTTAAAATAGATCAGAGTTTAATTCAACATTTTAATAGAACACAAGAAATATTAGTTGATTTAACTAATGGTGTAAATATAATGGGGACTGAAATAAGAAATGGATTTGCTTTATTAAACACAACAATATCAAGAGGATTTAATTTTGGTACATTAGTTATTGAAAACTTATCAGACCAACCAATAACAACTATTGAAATATTTAATCAAAGATATTCTTATTCTCCATTACCATTAGATGAGGAATTTGGATACGTATCAATTAGAAGATTTGAATCCATTTTAACTGAAATTCCAAAATTTGAAGGTGGTAATAATACACCAAGTAGAGGTGAACTAATTCTTCCAGTTGGAACATATGATATTGTAGTTAATAATAGTGCTGTTATTAGACAAGTGGTTGTTGTAGCTGATAGCGCATCAGGAAGTGCTAATGCAAACTTACATAAGTTTGAAAACTTACCAGAACCACCTCTTCCAGGAACTCCAAGATTTACAGGAATTTCTTTTTCAGTTTTATCAGCAGGAGTTCGTTTAACTACTGTGGGTTATGGAGATACCCAAGTAAATTTAAATGCTAATTCAGTTTGGCTTCCATCTGTAATTTTCCATGCACCAGGTGAAACACCAGCTCAAAGACAAGTTTATGTTAATCAGTCAAATGCTGCATGGAATGATGGAGAGGGTGGGAATATAGTGACTGGCCCAGGAATTACATCATCTGGTGCACCGTGGGGTTTAACTCCATATTATGCAGTAATAGACGGGTCTCCATTAGAAGATCGATGGCTAAGATATAGAATTCATCCAAGTGTTAATAATGGAGAAAATTTAAGTCTTACAATTTATTTTAGGTAGGAAATTATGAAAAAGTTTTTAATTATTTTAAGCATAATTTTATTTTCATTATCAATATCAACCTGTATGGACCCAATATCAATAGGAGATGGTTGGTGGAGAGAATACGAAGATAATTGTGCTTGTGATATAGCTGGTGGCCCAATAAATGGTTGTGATTGTGGCGATTGTGATGGTAATGGCTGTAATTGTACTCTTTGGGATAATTGCGGTTGCACCCCAATGCCTCCATGTAATCCAAGATTCTGTAATTGTATGGATTTGTATGGTGAATGTAATTGTGGCCATGATAATCCAAATAATGGTTGCTATGGTTATAACCCATGTGAGTGTGATGATGGTAATCCAAATTGTGATTGTGATAATAAACTTTATTGTGATTGTAATAATGGATGTAATTGTACTGCTCCAATAACTTGTAACTGTACTGATACAAATAAAGATAATTGTGATTGTAATGGAATTGATTGCCAATGTGCATTAATTCCAACTAATCCCCCTTCATTTACTTGGGGATTTGCTGCAACTCGTAACACTTTAATTGATACATCTGTTTTCTTAACTGAAAATGGAGAAGTATGGGTTTGGGGTTTTAGGGGAAGCGGACAACAAGGAAATGGCACAATGGCTATTGGTGAAACTAGAGCACCAGCTAGGGTTATGGGTTTACCAAAAATTGTTCATGTAACAGGAAGCGCTTACTCATTAGCAGCAATTGATATCGATGGAAATGTTTGGGGCTGGGGACAAAACTTACATGGAGCAACTGGGATTAGTCAAATTGGTACAATAAACTCACCTGAACAAGTGCCAATTCCTGTAAAAGTTGATCAGTTGGCAGCTGGTGAATATTTTATGATAGCACGAGGAATTGATGGAACTGTTTGGGTCTGGGGTCATGATAACTTTGGACAGATGGGACAAAGAAACTCTATTATTACTAATAGAAATAATCCAATTCAAGTTACAGGTATAGGAAATGTTCGCTTAATTGGGGCTTCATATGAAGGTGCTTTTGCCATAAATAATGATAATAAAGTTTTTGTTTGGGGCAGAAATGCATCAGGAAGTCTTGGATTACCAGGTGATTTAAATGGAAATTATTTAATTGAAAGAAGACCAACACCAACAGAATCAACAGCATTAAGTGGATATGCAAGTCAAATAGAATATATAGCTGGCGGTTATAGACATGGACATGCATTATTAAATAATGGTGACATTATAGCATGGGGTGAAAATAATAGAATAGCAAGAAGTGGAACAGGGTGGACACATAATCCGATTTTCATACAAATTCCAAGTCCATTAGCTGGAGAAAAATGGGCATCTTTACATTCACGTTTTATAAGTACTGTTGCTATAACAAATATGGGAAGAGTTTTTACATGGGGTTCTGAGGGATATAATGTTGGAGGTGCATCTGTAATTTTAAGAGCAACTAATGTTACTGATTTAGGTGGTGGTAAACATAATGTTTTATTTGCTAGAGGTAATAACTTATTTGGAGCTGGATATGCCGCTGGACATAAATTTATTGAACCATTGCCTGCTCCAAGACCTTGGACTGCTGAAAGACTGAATATAAATTTTTAATTTAAGGGGCTGCCATTGTGCAGTCCTTTGTTAATTTAAATCTAATGAAAAAAAATCACAACGTTTATTTAACTAATCATAGAAAGCCAGAGTCAGAGATATCTGAATATGAATTCTATTCAACTCACCAAAATTCAGTCCAAACTTTTATTGACCACGCTTTTTCTACTTGTTGGAATGGACAGGACTTTATTAGAAAACGAATAGTAGTTTGGGAACCGGCCTGCGGAATGGGCAACATATCTAGAACTTTAGTCAAGAATAACTTCATAACTCATTCATCTGATTTGATTGATAGATACAGCAAATTACCAGACATTGGAAAAATACACGAACCCCGTGACTTTTTAAAGAGCGACTTAATTGATAGAAATGTTAACGTTATAATGACTAACCCTCCTTTCAAGCAAGCCGAGGATTTTATTCGACATTCTGTTGATTTGCTTCCAGCCCATGGTTGGACTATCATGTATCTAAAACTCACTTATCTCGAAGGAAAAAAGAGATACGAGCTCTTTAAGAAGCTTCCTCCAAAGTACATCTTTCTTCATTCTAGCAGGCAAGGCTGCTCTCCAGAAGGTTTAATGGATGGGTTCAACAATGGTGGCTCAGTAGCATTTTGTTGGATGATGTGGACAAAAGGTCACGTTGGCGGAACTGAATTCAAGTGGCTTCCACCGAACAGTTAATATATAATCATGCTTAAGATAATCAGCTGCCCATCAGCAACGTTTTTTGGAAACAAAGTATGTTATCATCTTAAAGAGAAGTTTGACCATGAACTTGAAATCCCAGTTAAGTGGACTAAATTTAAGAACGGTGAACTTAAATCTGAATTGTTAGAATCCGTAAGAGGATGTGAAGTTTTCATAATTCAAGATGTTGCTAATATGCCAGGGCACATTCACGATAACTTATTTGAGTTATTCGTTATAACTGACGCAGTACGCCGAAGCGGGGCTAACAGCATATCACTAATCCTTCCAACTTTTCCATACGCTAGACAACATCGTAAGGCTGGCAGAGAAGGACTAACTGCTAAAATGTTGGCACAGTTTTTTGAGACTTTCAATATCGATAGAATTATTACGCTCGACTTACATAATAGAGAATTAGAAAATGCGTTCTGTAACATTGTCGTAGAAAATCTTCATGCTTCATATTACATAATGAAAAAGTTATTACCATCATTAAAAGAGGCTGACAATATCTGCGTTGTGGCTCCAGATACAGGTGCTGCTGAACGGAATAAGTTTTTTGCTAGAATTCTAAAAGCTGATTATGCTGTTATTTACAAAGAGCGAGATTATGAGAGAGTTTCTGATTCAGTAAAAGATTCAAACATCATATCAATGAAAGTGTTGGGTGATATTAAGGGAAAAGATTGTTTCCTCTTTGATGATATGATTGATACTGGCGGAACTATTTTAAGAGCAGCGCAATTATTGAAAGCAGAAGGAGCACAGACAGTAACTATTGGGACATCACTTCCATTCTTTAATGGCAATGCGGTTGACTCTTTTGATGAGGCATTCAAAAATGGCGACTTTAATTATGTGATTGGAACCAATGCAGTTTATAATCCACATCTTTGGAACAATGAGTGGTTTTTAGAAGCAGATGTAACTAAGTTTTTTGCAACAATTATTTCTAAAATCTTTAAGAAGGAATCTATTAGTGAATTATTAGATGGTAGATACGTTATACAAAAATTATTAAAGAAGAATGATATCATATAAAATAGAATCAAAAAACTTCCCAGGAGCGGGATTTTACACAATTAAATTAGAAGATAAAATGTACAATTGTTATTGGGGAAAGCCATCAGACATTGTAGAAAAATCATTTGAAGATGCAACAGAAGCTAAAAAGTATTGCACAGAGAAATTAAAAGAAAAAGTTAAAGAAAAATTAAACCCACGAAGAAGGAGTATTTTTAATGGTTTATGACATTCACGAGAAGCCAAAATCGATTGCATCTTGGTTTGTATTAAGTTTCCAACATGTGTTTGCAATGTTTGGAGCAACAATTCTAGTCCCAATAATAGTTGGACTTAATCCACTAACGGCATTATTTACAGCAGGTATTGGTACCTTGCTTTTTATTGCAATTACTGGAGCTAAGGTACCAATGTTTTTGGGGAGTTCGTTTGCGTTTATTCCAGCACTAATTGCAATTAGCAGTAGTTTAGGTTGGAGTTATGCAATGGGTGGTGCGATATGTGTTGGTTTATTCTACATTATAATTGCATCAATTATTAAGAAGTTCGGCACTAAATGGTTTGACACTGTTTTCCCTCCAGTCGTTATTGGTTCAGTTATTATTTCAATTGGTTTGTATTTAGCACCAGTTGCAGTAAATATGGCTATGACTTTAGACGGTGCAGGTAATGGTTACAGTTTAGTTTTACTATCAATTGCAGCAGTCTCACTTGCGGCAACTATTTTCTTGTCTGTTTTTTCTAAGGGATTTTTCAAAATTATTCCAATTCTTGGTGGCATAATCGTTGGTTATGTTTTCACTTTAATAATGGGACAATTTTTTCCAGCATACAATTTAATCAATTTTAGTATTGTAGCGTCTGCACCTTGGCTTAATTTCCCACAGATAATAGTTCCACAATTTTCATGGGCAGCAATTGTCGTATTCTTAATTGTGTCAATTGCAACAATGATTGAACACTTTGGTGATGTGTATGCAGTGAGTTCAATAACTAATAGAGAATTGTTTAAGGACCCAGGAGTTCATCGAACTTTAATTGGTGATGGTTTAGCAACTTCTTTCGCTGCATTATTTGGTGGACCGCCAAACACCTCATACGGAGAAAATGTTGGTGTATTGTCTATCACTAAAGTTTATTCAGTTTGGGTCATTGGTTTAGGCGCAATTATTGCAATAGTTATTTCATTCTTTGGAAAGTTTGGAGCTGTAATTCAAACTATTCCAACGCCAGTTCTTGGTGGTGTCTGTATGTTGCTCTTCAGTTTAATAGCAGCAAGTGGATTAAGAATGTTAGTTAAAAATGGAGTTGATTATTCTGATAACAAAAACTTGTGTGTAACAGCTTGTATTTTAGCACCAAGTTTGGGAGGCCTTGCATTGAATGCTGGTCAATTCTCATTATCTGGTGTCGCACTTGGAGCAGTTCTTGGGATTGTTGCAAACTTAATAGTTAACTTGAAGAAATAGAAATAACGGCTGCCCTTCGGGGCAGTTAATTTAAAGTAAGAGGTTATATGCAAAGACAAACGTTACCACAAATAAGTGAAATAGATTTTAACAGCCTAAAAGAAGGTGATAAACTTTATACTGTTGAATTTTCTAAAGATGGAGATAGTGAAGGAGTTCTTGAAACTAGAGAATTAACATTCGTTAGATTTCATGATTCTAATAATCACATTGAAGGATTAGACGAAAAAGAGGGAGCAATTTTAGCTGAATTAAAAGACGAAAGATTCGATAAGGTAGAATTAAAAACAGATATTAGTACTGGTTTCTTTTTAACGGAAAAAGAGGCTTGTTGGTCATTCGTTGATTCATTAAGAGAAGTTTACGAAGAAGTTAAAGCAGCATACGAAAAGAAGTTCAGTTAATTTAGAGATATGAGAAATTATAACAATTGGGCTACATTAGTTTCTAAATCAGTTCATAACAAATGGAAGTCTCAAGATAAAATTAGTAATCTAAAATTTCTCAATGATAATTTTAACAAATATTATGCTGCTGTAATTAAAACAGTATTTGGAATGCATCGAATCAGCAAATTACATCCAAGATGTACAATGACTAATTCTTCTGATAATAGAGTTTATGGACATCTTAAAATTGATGAGCATCCTGTTAGATTATCTTCCTGTTTAGATATCAGCAATTCAATTCAATTTCCAATAGAGGATTACAAATATTTTCATTTAGGTAGATACATTTTCTTTACTTGTGGTGATTTATTTTTAATGGTTGATTGTAAAGAGTTACAGCATGCTATGGGGCTTGGTTTAATTCCATATCAACCAACTAAACTTAAAAATTACGAAATTTACATATCTGATTTATTTAATTATAGTAAAGTTGATTTAGTACATTGGTTTGGCTTAATTGATTTTACAACTCATGATTTTGAATATTATGATATGTTTAATAATAGAAGAACTGGTAACATAAAAAATATAACTTTTTCAGATGCATTTCTAAACTTTAATTTAAGAGCATATAATCAAAGCAGTAAACCAAAATATGGTGTATTTAGAATTGAAAACTCAGATAATGAATCTTATTTTGAGTGGAAATTATTCGTTAACTTAAGTGACTTAGTACACTTCGGAAGAATGTGGCAATGGCCAAAAACAACTCAAGGCATGGGAAATATAGTTCGACTTCATACTAAAAACTTATTGTCCAAAGAGCCAATGTTGTATCATAAAAATGTATTAAAGACTCAAAAGAGATTTTCATATATAGTTTTAGATTGGACTAAAATTGATTTGGAACAAGCTAGAAAATATTGTAACTTGTATTTGAAAAATGCTCCAAAGCCAAGAAAATATAATTTACAGTGGGCAGTTAAAAAATGGAAATATTGCCGCTCGTCAGAAGAATATACTTATTATAAAGATTTATTTATTGAAACTAATGGATTGCAGGATTCTTACTCAGAAGAAGATATTTTATTCGTAAAACATAATTGTAATCATGCTCCATTCAAATATAATAAAAATAAGAAATATAATTTCTATAAGAGCCAATAATGATACAGTTAAGTTATGATGATGAAAAACTATTAAACATTAAACCCTCAGGAAATCAATTTAGTGAGCAAATTGAAACGTTAAAATTATTAGGCGCTAGATTTGAACCAACTAAAAAGATTTGGCAAATTGGTGTGGGGAAGTTTAACGAAGTTTTCAAAGAATTAGAGCCTTACCACATTGACTTAAATGAATATGACAAAAGAGAAATAATTAAATATTTTGACAATATAGATGAATTAAAAGTTATAAATAAGCGTTCAGAATATCGCAAGTTTAATCAAGAACTTTTATTATGTGAACCATATCAAGTTGAAAAAGATATTAGAAGTTTTCAAGAAATTGATATAGTTCGAGGCTTAAATCAAAACAGATTTTTATTTGCGCATGCAACTGGATTAGGAAAAAGTTACGTGCTTGCTGCTCTGTTATCACATTTGAGATTAGCTGGTGAATGTTACAAAGCAATTATTTTAACTTCTCCCATTGGTGTTTTAAACTTGCCACATGAATTAAAAAAGTTTATTAAAGATTATGATGAAGAAAAAACGCTCGTTATTAAATCAATATCATCATTAAAAGATAGATTAGTTTTTGATAAAGATTATGATATAATAATTTGTGGATATGATTCATTTAGGTCTATTGGGGATGCTTATGATAAGGCTATAAATAAAAGAACTAAAAAAGTTAAATATAGAAAATCACCTCTTCCATTAAAAGAATGGTTTGGAAAATATAAAGGATTATTATTTTTAGATGAGTGCCACTTTTTAGGAAGTCCAAGTTCTTTGAGGTCAAAGTTTATTGACATGAACTTGCAATATTTTGAATATCGTTATCAATTTAGTGCAACTCCTTCTGACAAAGAAGAGAAGATGTATCTGTTATTAAAAGTGCTAAATAATGCTCTAGTAAATGGATTAGATTACACAAATTGGTTAACTGAATATTGCACATTGGGAAATAAATGGTCCCGTTATGGAATAAATAAAGACACTTGGAATTATCAAAAGTGGACTGAATTGCAAGACAACTTATATAAAAATTATGCTGTTAAAAGAGAAAAAAGTTTATTAAATCTTCCAACAGCTTATGATGTGCCAACTATTTATACGAACATGTCTAAACCACATAGAGAAATTTATGAGGCATTTACATATGAAGTTATTAATGATGTTAAGAAAAGAAACTTTTCAAATAATGCCGGATTGGTTGCTAATTTAACTAATACATTCCAATATTTACAATTATCTATTGATAATCCATTGTGTTTATTAAAGACGCCAAACTTTGATAAGTTCGACCCAATATTACAACAAAATGTTAAGAACTTTAATTTTGAAAGAGATTTTGAAAAGTTAAAATTATTGGATGCAATTATTGAAGAGGAGTGTGTAGAAAAAGATAACAAAATTATCATATCATATTATCATCCAATTACGCTTGAATGTTTGAAACAGCATCTTAAATTTGATTTTCATGTAATATCAGCTGATGTCGCAAAGGAAGATCGTTTTCCATTAATTGCTGATTTTAAGAAAAGCAAAAATAAGATTCTTCTTGCATCAATAAATATTGCTAATTCTTCTTTTACGTTAACTGAATGTAAAGCAGCAGTTTTCTTTGAGAGAACTTGGGCATACATAACTTATGAGCAATTCAGAGGAAGAATTCATCGCATTGGACAAGATGAGGAAACTAGATATTATAACTTATGTTATCATAATTCTATTGATAATTTAATGTTGTTGAACTTAGAACAAAAGGGGAAAGTTCTTGACGGACTTATTAGAAAAAACACACTCACACCTGAAGAATGGAAACTAACTTTGGGCGGAGATTATGAAGCACAAACAAATTTTTTGAGGTTAATATAAGAACATGAGTACGATTATTATACTACAAGCAGCACAACTGCTGGCAATTATCATTTTTGGTTTTATTCTTTACAAGAAAAAAGTTGAAGTAGCTCCTGGACCAAATGACCAAAGAATGTTACATGAGTTTAAGACGGATCCTTTGATGGATGATATTATGGAATATACTATTGACAAAGGATTAAGATGCGCAATTCGTCCAGGCATAAATGATAGAATGACGCTATACTATCATGATGAAACGGATCATTCTGAATATGCAGTAGCAGAGCTCTTTACAACAGAAGCACCTCGAGGTTCAGTAACTTTTAGAAAAGCATTTGAGGAATTGAGAAGAAGAGTTGATATGTTTATTGAAAATAAAGAAGATATCAAAAAAGAAATGAGGGAAAAACTTAATGTTAAAAATCAATAAAGTAGATTTTGGTTTAATTCCATTTGGACCAGGTAATGGCCAACCAGCAGTAAAGTTGGACATTGGAGAAAATGATGAAGAATTAAAAAAGAATGATCATTCAACTTTATATAATGATATTGTTGAGAAAATAAAAGAACAAGACTTAGAACAAGAATGGTTAAATGCAATAAATGGAACTCTATCTGTATTTATAGTTTTTACTGGCGGCGTTATTGAAAAAGAAAAGCATTGGTTGGAATGGGATAATTTCAATAGAGTATTATCTCGTAATTCATTAGACGTACAAAAAACTTTAAAGCTTCGTCCTGACCAAGTTCGTCCACCATTCTGTATTTGGGCTGGTGTCCCAACTGATTTTACTGGTAACAGACAATTTTATCAATATTTTAACTGCACTTATGGATTATTAAAAAATAAAGATTATGGGCAGCTCGCTTTACAGGAAATAATAAATCATCAATTTTCTTCAATTATAGTATTGAATGACCAAGATGATTTAATCACAGAAATTAGAGGAAAATATAAGTTAGACCACAAGCTTATTATTCTTGATACTAAAAATAATGGAAAAGATAAAGTTGCACAATATTGCTTTACTAAAAAACTAAAATATAATCATGCATCTGTTGGCCAACATTTTTTAGAAATAGGAGTTTAAATGATACATAAAAGTTTAGATGAAGAACGAGTAGAAAAAGATGCAGATCAATTTAAAAGATTTAACGAATTAAAAGCTTATTTATTTGATTATGCAAAAAAGCAAGGATTAAAAAATTGTAAAGTCAAAAAGACAATTCATGCTACTGATGGTTTATTTTATCACAGAAGTAATTACATTTGTGAATTAAACAGAGCTGTTCCCGCTGGTGAACAATATAGATGCAAACAATGGATTGATAATTACGTTAAAAACAGTAAGCATTGTAAAATGAAAAAATCATTTCAATGGCCCAATAAATCTCATAGAGAAGCTTTTAAGGAGTCACTTAAGGACGCTTCAATATCAGAAAAAGTTTCATTATTCATTAGTCTTTTTATTAAAGAGAATATGATGTGGCCACAAGTAATGATAGAAAATAGTATCAATTATGATAAGTTATTTGAAAATAATGGTAAACTTAAGTTAAACATCAATTTATTTGGTAAAAAAGATCAAGAACCAGTTAACTTAAAACTATCAGAAGAGGGACTTAATTATAACGCAGAAATTGGGGCAAGAATTCATTTTTTATTTAACAAATTGAGGAATGAACCTGAAACTTTAAGTGAAGAAGAGAAAGAGCGTTATACACTTGAATATAAGAATCTAACTGGCGAAGAAATCTAAGTTAATTTATAAAATAAGAAGAGGGAAAATAATGGTTATTTTGATAGAAGGACCTGATAGGGTTGGAAAATCAACACAGTTAGATTTAATCAAAAAATATCTGGAAGAAAATGGACAAACGATTCATGTTTTGCATTATTCATCTATTAAGGGAGATAATGTTAAAGAGAAATCAGAACGTCATTACACAGAAATGTTTAATCTAATTAAGTTCGCCACTTATAATAATTTGAATCTTGCAATGGATAGAGCACATGGTGGTGAAACAGTTTATAGTTCAATTTATAGAAATTACATTGGTGACTATGTTTATGAAATTGAAGAAAGATTTGGCAGGCGAGTCTTAAATAATATAAAATTATATGTATTCGTTGCTGACCCACAAGATTTAATTAGCAGAGATGATGGAAAATCTTTTTCAGTTGAACTTGAAAAGAAAACTGATGAGATAAATCGTTTCAAAGAGTTTTATGAAAAGAGTAACATTAAACACAAAACATTAATCAATATAACTGGAAAGACAATAGAACAAGTATTTGATGAAGTTAAACATCATTTACACGCAAATAAGTTTTTATAAAATAAACTTAAGGAAAGGAATATGTACACAAAAAACGCTATTTATCTCATTGAAAATGTTTTAATTCCATTACAGGAAAAAATTAAGAAAAATGATTTAGTTGCAGGAACAGCTGAAATCATTAATGCAAATCTTGTTTTTGATGCAACTGATACTAAACTTCATCTTGGTGAATCCAGAAAAGCTCAACATAAATATATAGAAAATGAACACAAATGGTACATGAGTCAAGACAGATGTATTAAGGGACATAAGGGAATTGAAGATAATAAAATTTGGTCCCGCATTTGTACTGATGATGGCCGAGTTAATTCAAATTATGGTTGGTGTGTTTTTAGTCCAGAAAATGGAAGGATCTATTATGATGGACTTACTGATAATAAAAGACATATTTATATACCAAGAAATAAAGTTGAAAAATCTCAATATAAATATGCTTTAGAACAACTTATTGAAAAACCAGATGGAAGACAGTCAATAATCTATTATGGTCGTCCACAAATGCAATGGGAATGGAATGATGGAATAAATGCTAAATCTGATTTTACTTGTACTATAACAACACAACATTTTATTAGAAAAAATAGATTTGATTATATTGTTACAATGAGAAGTAATGATGTTATTAGAGGACTTCATTGTGGTGACTTACCATGGCATGGATTTGTTTATGAATATTTTCTAAAAGATATTAGAATGTTTAGTAGCATGGATCCAGAACGTGGAAACATTTATTGGAATGCAGGCTCACTTCACATTTATGAAAGAGACTTTGAATTACTTGATAAAATCATTAAAGAGTATTTTGAATATCTACATAATCAACCAGAAGTCAAAAAGATGTATGAAAATCCAAATTCTGGATTTATACAATAGTTAATATAACATTCAAGGAGATAAAATATGTCAGAAAAACAAACGACACCAAAAGAATTGCTATCGGAAGCTTATGGTCTTTTAACTGAAAAGAAAACTGCTTCAAAGCATATGAACATGGTGGCAGCAGATATGGCAAAGATGCAAAAAATCGAGAAGCCTGTCATGATTCGTTGTAAGGATTATTCTTACTACCACAAAAGAGGCTGGATGGGTAACCCATTAGAGCTCGACCCAAATGAAAAATTTAAGGACAGAGTGAGTCCAACTTTTAAGAAGTTACTTCAAATAATTGATGACTTGTATGCAACTGGTAATCCAGATTTGTTAGAGCCATACTTTGAAGCAATGGCAGCTCATGGTATTGAGATTAAAGTTAAAAACAAAGATGTTAGAGTAAATGACATTGACGAAACTTGGGCCGCAATAGATAACATGAAAGGTTTTCAAGCTACTATTTGTGAGCTTGCTGATGAGATAAATTTTGGTTGTACACAAGTTGCTGAAGACATTAATTTCTCACCAAAAGCAGAATTTAAAGGTGCTCTTAATTTATATGCAAAAGTTACAGAAGAAAAAGATGTTGACGACATTTATCAAACTAAAATAACTAATTTGAACATGACTGAAACGGCATATAACGATATTTATGACGATAATCTAAAATAGGAAATAATAATGTCATCTGGAAAGCGCATGTTATTGAGCGAAAAAGAAATTCATTTAGTTTCTGATAACACTAGAGATGGTGTGTTAAATTGTCTCGAACATTTAATTCACACTAAACTTGATGCTGGTGGAAATATAAACTTTATTGAGTTATCTAAAATAATTTTAGAGTTAAGAGCTGCTGATTTTGTAGCGATTCAAGGTGACAGTATTATGACTAAATTAAGCTATGGAGCTTTTAATGAACAAATTCAAGAATAAATTTATCGTGTTTGAAGGTTTTGACGCTACTGGAAAAACTAGTGTTGCAAAACTTTTGGCCGATAAACTAAACTCAGAGGGAATTGACACAATTATGACTAGACAACCTGGTGGTGATTGGGGTCCATTAGCAACAACGCTTCGTTCTCTTTGTAAAGATAAACGATGGGAATTATCTTCTTATGGAAATATGCATGCATTTATGTTGGATAAAGCTGAATGCATTGCCAAAATAATTAGACCGAACTTGAAAGCAGGTAAAACTGTTATATGTGATAGACACACTTATTCGTGCATTGCTTATCAATTTTATGGCAAGCAAATTATTGATGATATGTTAAAGTATCATTCAAAAGAAAAAGTAATGCATGTTATAAACTTTTTCAAAAATCCTTATCCAGATGTAACACCAAATATCATTTACTATTTTCCAGATAGAGTGGGAAATCGTTCTATTGGAGTAAATGATTTGTTTGAAACAGCCGGTGACTCTTTTGAAACTAGAGTTAAACAAGCTTATGAAGATATGGCTTCAATGGTTCATAAAGATGGTGGTGAATATGAAGTCTGGAAAACTGTTCAACCTGGAAATAGCGCAGAAGAAACTTTAAATAAATTATTAGAATTATAGGAGGTAACTTTTGAAAGTTATTTGTACGGGTGCCGCTGGCTTTATTGGTAGTCATTTAGTTGACGCATTATTAGCTCAAGATTACGAAGTTATTGGGATTGATAATTTCTCCAAAGGAACTGAAAATAATATCAAACATATTAAAAGTGATAAGTTTCAGTTAATTGCAAAAGATATTAAAACACTTCCAGATTCAATATTTGAAGGAGTGGATGCAATTTTTCACATCGCTTCTAATGCTGATACTTTTAAGTCAATAGAGGATAGCTCTTTTGATTTGAATGAAACTTTTCTTTCAACATTTTATATGCTTGAAATAGCCCGTGTAAATAAAATAAAGAACTTCATATTTTCATCATCGTCAACAGTTTATGGTGACCATGGAAATATGAGTTTGTTAGAATCTAGTGGGCCACTTTTACCATTATCACATTATGGGGCAGCAAAATTAGCTTCTGAAGCTTTTATATCTTCCTTTGCTGAAAACTATGGAATGCATACTTTAATAATAAGATTCCCAAATGTTATTGGCCCAAGAATGACTCATGGAGCTCTTTGGAATTTTATTAGACAGTTAAAAGAAAATCCAAAAAAATTAGAAGTGTTGGGAGATGGGTCTCAATGCAAACCGTACATACATGTTAAAGATTTAATTGATGCAATAATCTTTTTGTGGTTTAATTCTGCTAAGAAGGTTAATGTATTTAATGTAGCGCCATACGATAAATCGAAAACTAAATTGAAGGATATGGCCGAATGGGTAGCTAAAGAATTTAATTGCAATAACATTCAATACGGAGCAAACCCCACCGGGTATGTGGGCGACATTAACACATTCAGTTTTAATGTCGATAAATTACAGAAATTAGGTTTTATAGTTGATAGATCATCTGATGATGCAGTTAGAAAAACTATAAAGGAATGCATTAATGACAATAGAACAAGTAAAAACAAACAATGATTGGTTTGTGTACTTAAAGGAGTTAGAAACAACAATAGCAAGAGTAGAAAATGATGTAAGTGTAGTAAATAGGAGATTAAACATATTTGATTTAAGACTCACTAAAGCACTAAAGACAGTAGAAAAACTACTTGGAAGATCAGAATTATTTGATTAAGGAGCATAATTATGACTGACAGAATAGAATATTGGATTCACGAATTTAAGACTCCAGTTGGGAAGGTAGAATTAGATAAAAAAGAACAAGAAGAATTATACAACATTTTAATTAAATTGTATGAAGATAATAAAATGATATATGGAGAAGAGGAAACTTATACAAGAAAATGATTGAAGAAATTCTACTTTCAATTATCATATCAATGACTGGCGTCTGGCTCTTGACGATTATTATTCCAATTTTATATAAAAGACATACATATAACAGGCCATATAAACCAACAGTTATTGAATCCCCACAACCGAAAGTAGTAAAACAAGTTAATGTGAAGTTAAATCTTCCTCCGAAAAAATTAGAGTTTCCAGGAATAGAATTCGATGATTTTGCTGACTTTAATTTTCCAGAGGAAGATAAAACTGAAAATGACGATGTTTGCATTTTCTCTGGTAAGACTAATTGTAATTGCCAGTTTTGTAAAAGTTAATATAAGAATATGAGTGATGGAACTTTGAGTCAAAAAGAAATCGACCAACTTCTCTCAGATGTAGAAGATGCTATGGACTATCAACCAATAGATTTAGATGATTTAGTTGGTGAAGATGATGAAGAAAAAAGTATCTATAACGCAATGTTTGGAATTGGAGTAAATAGAGAATTAGCTAATAGAAGAGTAACACAACTAACAGAAGCAGTAGAAAAAACTTTAAATGCTTGTGTGGATATGCAAAAGATTTTAGAGAGTGCAAGAATTGCGGTGAGCCTTGGAAATAAAAATGCTTATCCACCAATTGTAGATGAATTTGAAAGCATTCTAATACATATTAAAAACAACATACCAATACTAGTAACTTCAGGATATGGAGTACTTAAAAATATCAAGGAAAGGACATGAGTAAAACTTTAGTAACAATTTTGGCTGGAAGGGGACCGTTTTGTAAATATGATGACATTAAATATAAGAATGTTTTTCATTCTAATGACAAACAAGATGTCGTAGCATTTGTAGATAAAAACGAATTTCCAGATTGGAAACCGAAAAATTTTGCTGTTGAACATAACGGAATGCCATATAAAGATACACAGTCTAATATGTCATCATTAAAGAATTATGTTATGGATTGGGCAGAGGCTCACGGCTATAATAAAGTTTGGATGTTTGATGAAAACATATCACGACTTTGTAAGTTTGGCCCTTACAGTAAAGAAGATTTTATTCGTAATCTAACTGTACCTTATGTTAGATGGCCAGAGCTTCCAGAAATCGAACACATTTATGGAGGTATGGCAGGAAGCAATTTTATTAAGAATAGAATTCATCGTCCAGCAAAATATTGTCACATGAGTCCAATATCAATTCATTATTGGGACTTGAAAAAAATGAGAGAAAAATGTGGTAAACTTATTTATCACACTACTGATATTATGATGTGGGAAGATTATGATTACTTCTTACAATTATTAGAGCAGGGAATTAGACCCATGACTTATATTGAATATGCTGCTCAAAAAGCTACTTCACAAGATGCTCGAGTTAAAAAGGGAGCATTCTTTTCTACTGGTTTAGATAAAACTTGTATGTTAGGTTTTAATCTTTACAAGAAATGGGGAAGTGAAAATGTAATGGCAATGAGAAAAGTCAATATGGCGGATATCGTTATTAGACGAGGCTTATCATCATTGAGACCAATTCAATATAGATGGAGAACAGATTCATTGGATAACTTTTTACAGGACATATTAGAAGAGAATGAAACTTTTTATGCTAGAGATTCAATGAAATCAAAATCCGACGGTTATGAATGGGTTAATCTAATCAAGAATGCAACACCAAAAAGTTTCAAGGAGAAATTTGGTCAATTATGAGAACAGAAGTTTTAGAAAAATTAAGAAATCAATTAAAATTGTCTAAAGACGATTTTGCAAATCAGATAGGACTCACATTGAGTGACTATAATATGTTTATTCACAACACCGAAATGTTACCTGCACAAACTGTTATTAAAGTCAAAACTATTATGTTAGATGAAGAACAGAAAAACTTAGAGGAATTCTACAATAGATTTGCAAATCAAAAATCTTCTATCTTTACTTCAAATAAGATATTATCTCATTTTGACAAATTAAGAGATTATCTCTGTCCAGAAACTCGAAAAGAAGTTGGACCAGTTACTGTTGAAATGCATCCTTCTACTTTCTGTAATCATGCTTGCCCAGGTTGTACCTTTTCAGTTAAAGAATTATCACCACAACAGAAACATAATTTTGACATGAAATTATTGCCAAACTTAGTTGAAGATATGAAGACACTTGGGGTTAAGGGTGTTAACTTATCTGGAGGTGGTGAACCATTATGCCATCCAAAATGGCAAGAGATTATTAGAGCATTAAATCAACATTTTGATGTTGGCTTAATAACTAATGGTCAATTATTGAAGGACCCAAAACCTGTTATTGATTATTGTCAATGGGTTAGATTTTCAGTTGATGCTGGTAGTGATACAGTTTATAAAGAGATGCATGGAAATGTAGCTGACTTTGATGAAACTGTTGCTGCTATTGAAAGAGCAGTCCAATGTAAAAGAGAAAATAATTCAGATATAACTATTGGGGTGTCTTATCTTTTAACTCCATATAATTATCTCGATGTACTTCCTGCAATAAATACTTTTAGAAAAATTGGTGTCGATTATATACAAATTAAACCAATAGTTTTATTCCCAGAAGATAGATTAAATCTTGCCTTCATATTTTGGGATAAGGAGATATTTAGTCTATTATCTAATGTGTCTGCTTATTCAACTGACACCTTCAAAGTTTATACTATCTCATATAAGTTTGCAGAATTGATTAAATATGAAAAAACTGGAATACCTTTTAAGAAATGTTATGGACATGCATTATATCCAACTATCACTTCAGAAGGTGTAGTCCTAACTTGTTGTTTCAAATTAAATGATTACAATAATGGATCAAAGAGTGGCTATTATGGAAAAATAACAGCAGATAATCGTTTAATTGATATTTGGAATAGTGATTATCGTTATAAACAAGGGGAGGAATTAAATACTAGATATTGCCCAATAAATTGTAAGATAGCAGAAACTAACAAAATATTGATGGAGCTTGAAACTAACAAAGTGCAGCATTCTAGTTTCATAAATTAAATATGATGAAAACTCATTTAGATTACATTATAAAAGGCACACCAAAATATCCAATTTGTGTGCCCAGTCATCAGAGGCCAGTTGGACATACTTTTGAGCATTTAAAGAAATCAAAATTAAGTGCTTACATTTATATTGATGTAACTGATGATAAAGAAGAATACGAAAAAACTGGTAACATAATTGTACAAGGTCCAAAGAGAAATATTGCTGAAAAAAGATATGATATGATTAAGCATCAGCAGGAATTGGGAACTAAATTTGCTTGGTTCATTGATGATGATTATATCAAGTTCCAAACTAAGGATTTAGATTCAAAATACATCCCAGTCGATATTGCTTCTTTCTTTGCCACTATTGAACAATATATTGATGTTGAAAAAGATTGGTTTGTTAAAATACCTTCTAGTCAAATTGGATTAAAATTATTTGGTCCAAACAAATCTTATAAAGGAACAACTCCATTATCTAAAAGTTCACATACTTTATTTGCTGGTTGTTATGGAATAAACATTGAACTAATGAAACAGCACAACATAAACTTTGATAAAGATTGTCCATTAGGTGTTGGAGAAGATGTTGAACTCGTTTGTAGATTTATTAAGAGTGGTTTTTCTGGAAAGACAGTAAACTTTTTAGAAGCAGTTTATGACAAGAAAATTAAATCACAAGCATGGGACTTAAATGTAGAGCAAACTAAAAAGGCAGAACAGTCCAAAAAGCATAAAGATGTTTATAGATATCTAATTAAAAAATATCCAAACATTATTCATTGGGATTTGAATGGAGTCATGGGAGCAAAAATTAGTGCAAAAAATGCTGTCAAATATCCAGAATGGTACATAAAAGAATATCCTGATGAATACAAACAATTGAATGGATTTAAATTTGGAGGACTTTAATGTCATTTACATTTGGAAATAATAATCTCGTTATTTTAGAAGATGCTAAAACTGGATTATTTTATAGACCTGACACTGGAGATTTAGACGTCTTAAAAGAGATGTATGAATATAAAGAAATTTTCAAAGTTTGTGAAGACCAAGTCGTTATGGACGTTGGTGCTAATATTGGCGTCTTTGCATATAATGCTCTAAAATATGGAGCAAAACAAGTTATCTCTTACGAGCCAGAACCTGAAAACTTTCAAGTGTTGTCTAAACAGAAATTGGGTAATGCAATTCTAAATAATGTCGCAATGGCTGGAGAAGTTGGCACAATTGATTTTTACATAACTAGAAGAAAAGCTGGTACTAAACCATGCATGGGAACTCATTCAATTATTCCAGTGAGAGGAAGAGATAAGATAACTGTTCCAACTTTGTCATTTTATGATGAGCTCAAAAAATACAAACCAACTATTTTGAAGATGGACACAGAAGGTGGTGAATACACTATTGACTGGACTAAGCTTCCAAAATACATTAAGTATCTTGCTATCGAAATTCACTGTAGGAAAAAAGAAGAAGAATCTAGGGAGCTATTAAAATGGTTTGAAGATAACTTTGATGTTCTTTATAATAGAGACTTAAAAAGATTTGGTAACACAGAGGCTTTTGTTAGAATGGGAAAAAGGATTTAAGTCGCTTTAACTACTGAAACGTTTTGTAAGTCTAGATTTTTAACAGCTTCTAAGTTTCTATCATCATCATCAATGAAAATAACGTCATCATACATTCTAGCAATATGTTTAATAACGCTGGCTTTTCTTTCAAAATCTTTTAAGCCATCAAATATCTCACAATATTTTTCATCATTAACAGCATAAGAAAGACTTCTTTTGAACTTATCACCCAATTCTTTTAACTCACCATCTTTTGAACGATATTTCATAAAGTCAGCCATTACATCTTTGATAACATCTTCACAACCACGGGCTGTTAGGAAAACGAAATCATATCCATTATCAAGATAATCATCAATAATCTCTAAGTTTCTAATAAGAGGTGTGCCATTCATAATACTGTCTCTAACTCTTTTTGGGTCTTCAAACTCCCAATAATCATAAGTTATTCCAGGCTTTCCCTTATCTGGGTCTTCAGCAAACTCCTCAGTCGTTAGTCGAGTTTCTTCTCCATCTTTCATTTTCCAAATACCAATATCGTCTGGAGATGATTTTATCAGTGTGTCGTCTATATCAGCGATAATGATATTTCTATTCATTAGTTTACTTCCTTAAAAGTTTTTTTATCAATAGTCTGGACGTGATCAGCAATCCAGTCTATTAAGAAAAAAACTAATTCATCAAGATTTAGGTCCTCTTTTTTGAAGTTCTTAATTATCATATCAAAGTTTTCAATAAACTTATCATGTTCTTTAATATGAGCCTTAACTAGTTCCTTACAAATATTGAGTTTCCCCATTATCTTTTCTTCTGTGTAAAAGTGGATTTTTAGATAATTAGAGATGTCTTCTTTAACACATTCAAAATATTCAAACTCTTTACTTCTGTCAATTAAGTTTATGTTATTAAAGATATCATTAATCATTTTAACGAATCCTTTATGCTGTGCATCTAGAATGTCGTTATTTATTGAGAATTCTTTATCAGTCCACTCGATAAAATTGCGGCCTTCCATAGTAATTAGTAGTTTTAAGTTTTTAATTTCATTAATTTATGAGTGAGTTATTTGAATGTTTAATACTAAATATTATGAATATAAAAGAATGGAGAACATCAACAAATAGGTCATATAAATTTAAAAATATGGCTGTAGGTTATTTTAATATAACAAAAGGCTATGTAATTCATCATCTTCGTGAGACAGAAGAACAAAGAGCTTTTAATGATGCTCATTATGAACGATGGGGATTTGATTTTGATGGTATAATGAAATATGCTGTTAAAATGACTATTGAAGAACATAATAATTATCATAGAAAAGGACAAACTAAAGAAACTTCTGAAGCAGTTAGAAAAATGAGTGAAAATAGAAAAGGAATAAGTGGTAAAAAACATACAGAAGAAATGAACAGAAGACAAAGTTTGAGAATGATGGGCAGAAAACCATCAAAAGAAACTATAGAAAAAATAAGAATTGCAAATAAAGGAAAAAAGAGGTCTAAAGAATTTTGTTTAAGAATAAGTGAAGCACTTACAGGAAAAAAACAAACATCAGAAACAGTACAAAAAAGACTTAAATCAAGAATTGATTATCAGCATTCTGAAGAAACAAAAATAAAAATAGGTCAATCAAATAAAGGAAAAACTACATGGATGAAAGGAAAAAATCATACATCTGAATCAAAACAATTATTACGAAATCATTTTAGTTCGCTTATTTGGGTGAATAACGGTGTAAATAACAAAAGAGTAAAAGAAAATGAGATTCCTGAGGGATATGTTAGAGGTGTAATGAAACATAAAAATATAACTAAATAACATGAGTGATTTTATAGAGTTTATTTCGGATGTGGAGCAAGGTGGAGCTCCCGTATCTGCTGACGTTTTAGCTCCTGATTGTGATGGAACAACTGAGTCTGGTTTTGTGTATGATGAAACTAAAGACCCAGAAATGATACGAGAATCATATCTTGCTAATATGCAACGAAGGTTGCAAGAAGCAAAAAGAGGTGATTTAGTCAATGCCTATGCAAACAATGTTGAAAACCCAACTTATGAAGGATTCATGAAGTCAGAATGGGCACACCCAAACTGTACTAAAGAGCAATTCGATAAGGATATCTCTTGGTTAACTAATAAGGGTTATATTGGAACTGGAAAACAGTTTTCAACTCTTGGTAAAAGCTATGGAGCGGGTGGTTCTAGTAAAGAGAAAAAAGCAATTGGGCCATACGAAAGAGATGAAAATTATGAAGCTGGCGAATATTCAAAGCAGGCAGAAGGTTTGTTTTCCAAATATGGTGAAGCATCATTAAAAGGTTCAGCTGAGGAAACTTTTCAAGATATCTACAATGTAGTTAAAAATATCATATTAAAGAAAACGGATAAAACCCATGCTATTATCTATGGAGACCCTGGAATTGGTAAAACTTTCGAAGTTATGGAAGTTTGTAAACGATACATGCCGCAGTCTCCATCAAAGGCTAAATATGTGTATGAAGCTGGTGATATTGGTAGTGCAATGTCATCTCTTGTGCCATTCTTCTATTATCACTCAAATAACAAAGTTATAGTCCTTGATGATAATGATAAAATGATTATGAAAGGATTAGAACAGAGTATCTTAAATATCATGAAAGCCATTATGGACCCAAAAGCAGCAAAGGAAAAACCAATTACTGTACGCGGTACATTGATGAAAGCATTCCAAAATCAATATGATGACTTAGTATCTGCTGATGCAGAAGCATTAAAAGAAGGTGTTTGGATTGAAGTTGATACAGAGGCTCTTAAGGAAAATAGATTCGTAGTGGCGGTTGATGATGAGATAGTTGTTGATAATTACATCTCATTAAGAGAATCACAAAACTTACAAAATAGAATAATTGATAATACTGATGAAAATTATACGAAGTCATGGGATTATTTACGAGAAGGAAAAATGGGAACCAATAAGGAACTTCTCGATGATTTAATTGGTTCAGATGAAGACGAAGATGAATATGCTGGTTACACTAAAGAAGATATTAAAGCAATGAAGTCAATGAAAGACTCTGGTGCCACTGAATCCTTTGGTGAGGGTGAATCATTCCCACGCAGATTCTTATTTAACTCTTCAATTATCTTTATTTCAAATTTAGAGATGGATGACATCAATTCAGCTGTTTTGGACAGAACTGAATCTGTTGAAGTTAAATTATCTCTTGACCAATATCTTGAAAGACTTGGAAAAATCTATTCAAATCTTGCCAAAATTGGTGACTCTTCTTTGGTTGACCCAAAAGTTAGAAAATGGTCTCGTGAATGTGTTTACACTTTAATTGGAATTGCAATTGAATGTTGGAAAGCAAATAGACCAGTTTTTGGTAAACCAGTTGAAATAAACAGAAAGTTAACGTTCAGAATGTTTGATGAGTTCGTTTCAGCTTGGGAACGATATGCAATGGATAGATGTGAGCGTGTTTATGGTAAGGACTTAAATGTTGATGATAAAGCTTTAATGACTAAAATCTCAAATGACTTAATTCCAGAAATGATGAGACGAAAAGTTATACCATGGCTTAAAACAGTAGTGAGGATATAAAATGGATTTTGAAAAAATATATAAAGAAAGCTTAAAAGAATCTGATGGAAGATATGAATTTGTAGAAAAAGGCCATGATGGGGAAGAAGAAAGCTATATAGCTAAAACAGATATACAACTTATTGAATATGTAAAAGATTTTATGGACACCGAAGGGCCAACTGAGTTTCATGTGAGAAAATTAAAATACGGCAGAGAATTTAAGTGGCCAGCCGGTTATGGTGATAGTCATATTGGTAAATAATTTGTCATAGTAGCCACCAATAACTCATTATTTATGAGTAATTTAACATGGGCCGCAATTCAACCGCTAACTGGTGGTGCTTATTTCGCAGGCGAACAATCATTTGGTAAACAGGCAAATTGGATATTATCATATCCTGGATTAGAAAAAGAAATTTTTGGAAAAGATGGCTCTTTACGAGGCATTGGAAACGAAAGACATTTTTTAGAATACCTCAAGAAAAAGAAAAAACTTCCTCCTTATGTACAATTTAACAGAGGAATGTTTGATGATATAAATGGACCAGTTGCTATAACAAATGATAATGAATATAGCAATGCCAATTTTAATCCAGAAGATACAACTTTAAAGTCAGTTGACTTAATAGTTTCAGTGCCAGTTTGTAGTGGTTTATCAGCAGCAAATACAGCTGACCATGGCAAAGATGACTCAATGAAAAACAACAACCTCAAGTTTCTCACTAAATTTGTTTTACAATCAGTTAGACCAAAAGTGTACTTATTTGAAAATGCTCCTGCTCTTTATACACCAAAGGGAAAAGTTGTTAGAGATTACTTAAATGAAATTGCTGAAGTTTCTGGTTATTCTGTAACTTATGTTAAAACAGATACTTATCTTCATGACAACATTCAATATAGACCACGAACTTATGTGATATTTTGGAAGTGGTTAAAAGATGATATTCCACCACCTGTAATTGGATTTGAAAGCAAAAAAGTTGGCACTATTACGGAATACCTTTCAAGAATACCAACAAACGCAACTCAGAATACTAAAGAGTTTGAATGTTACACTTTAGATGGAAATCAAGAGTATGCTTTTATTAGCAAAAAGTTTGGAAAAAATTGGCGAGATACAGTTGGAAGATATAGATTAAAAAGCTTTATTATTCTAAATGGATTAGCTGATGAGTTTTACAAGTTCCACAAAGATGAAAAATTAAAAGCACATTATGATTATTGTTTGGGTAAAAAAGCAATTGGAATGGGCTATTATGATAGGTCATTCTTTTCAGTTGCTAATGAGAAAATGCCAACTGTTTATCATGGTAACACTTGGAGCGCATTACATCCAATAGAAGATAGATGTTTCACTTTTAGAGAATATATGCACTTTATGGGACTTCCACATGACTTAAACTATTTACATAATTTCCATTCTTTTGGTTCAGTAGTTGGCCAAAATGTTCCAGTTCGTACAACTAAGTTTTGGATTGACGAATGTAGAAAAGTGCTTGAAGATTGGGACAACAAACGAATAATTCATCCAGAAGGAAATAAGTCAAATATCTATTTTCACAATAATGTTAGGCCGGAACAATCAAAATATAGTGACTAAATTTTATGGAAGATAGAATCTTAAATGCTGAAACAGCACAGATGGTTAACCCAAAAAGTTTAGAAGAAGTTCCAAAGTTTGTTATACCAGACCCAACTGAATACTTAAATCAATTTGTCTTTTTATTATACTTCGTTAATCCAGTAAAAGATAATGTTAGAATTATTTTAGATGATGGCACAATTAAGTTTTACATGAAACGAGATAAGTTTCTAAAAATTATGGAAGATTTATTAAATGAAACACTATTAAAAGAATGCCAATATACGCTATTTAGAATTAAAGAGTCATTAAACGTGTATGGCGGCATATTTCATTATGATAGAAAAGAAAACATATTCAAACAAGTTACTGAAAGGGTTGACTTATCTAAAATAAACCCACAAGAATTATTAGTTGAAACTAGAAAATCTTTAGTAAAAGAAGCACTCACTGAAAACTTTAAGCAAGTTCATAAAGAGTATCAAGATAATGTGTTGGATAAAATTAAGTTTTCTTCAGTTAAAAACAACTTTAATAAGTTTATGACTATTATTACTTCTCTAAACGAAAAGAAAAAGAAACCAATGTTATGATTTTTTATTTAGTGTTTGAATTTTCCCATTTTCACAAACTTTCATTGTAAATGGTTCGTCTCTTTTTAACATATTAGCAACAACAATAATAGTTTTTCTATCATCATCTGTTAAAGTCTCATCTTTACAAACGGCTTCACATAAGTCTTTCAAATCTAGATCACTTTCCCTAATAAAAGCTTCTGAATATTCTTCTGGACAGATATTTTCCATTGTTCTAACAGATTTATTTCCGCCAACATAGAATAAAACTGTTGCGCCAAAACAAGCAAATAATGGGGCTAATGCTAATTCTGCTTGAAAGAATGTGTTTAATAAAGTTGCTAAAATAAATATGCCAAATGATAACCAAATAATAGAATTTAATTGGCTCAACTTTTCATCATTAAAAGCGTGTCCGCCATTTGTGCCATGCTTGAATGCATCTACTGCGAATGCTGTTCTATCTAAACCAACATAAGTTGCAGCAATGGCTGCCCAAAATTGTGATATGAGTTCCATTGGTAGAACAAATTGAGTGTTTAACACTTGTAACCAAAAACTCCAGTTGTAAGATCCATTCCCACTTAGTTCTGCCATTCTTTGAATGAAGGGAATAAAACATTGAAGAAGCAAGCACACTCCCACGAAAAATCCAAAGAAAATTACGTATGGACATGTTCCTTTTAATATACCAAATACTTTGTTAGTAGCCATATCTATTTAGTATGTTAGATATAATCATTCTTGACTATGAAAACTCTTTCATCTTTAAAGATAAATTTAGCTATGAAAGAAAAGCTGAGGTCAAGCTAAACTCCAGAAGACTTGGGCCTTTTCTCTGGAGTAGAATTACTATTGATTTTGAACATGAATTCTATCAGTCTTATATATTATTATACGGTAAACCAATAAACTTAAGGGAGATTAAAGTGGCAAGAACTAACACTTATTATGTAGAATTCTACAGTTCTGAGGAAAAGCGGAATGTGGTCGAGGAAAGATTCACTCGCCGCCTTGTCTGGGAAAATCAAAAGAGCACCGATGTTCAGCGGCTTATGAAATACTACGCTGCCCGCCCTTGGATGTTCCCCCATTTTAATGTTACTAAAACAGGTGGCGCCATGCATAAACAGCCCAACTTATTCAACGTTGAGATTGAGATGTATGATATCCTCACAAAAGGTGAGTTTATGGCAAAAGTTAAGGAAGATGAAAGGGCTCCCAAACCCAGACATGGCTGGGGTGCTGGTTGAAGTAAACGCAAGTCTTGCGTATCTTATATAATATCGGAGGGTAGAAAATGATTTTATTGTTAATTTTCATCGCATTGCTTGGGGCAGGGATTGTAATGACAATTATTGACAGCGGGTGGTTTAATGCACTCGGTGTGTCCGGAATTATAACGGCAGTTATTGGTGGAATTGGGGTTCTGTTCGTAGGGCTTTTGCTCTTACTTGTCCCAATTACAGCAACATCCTTCGAAGCGAAGTACAACGCAACGGTGGAAACGATAGCTGACTTCAGGGCCAATGGTGTGGATATTGAACGAGCCGGCGTGCTTAATGCCGCCAATGAGATAAACATTGAGATTGAGCAAGCGCGTGTCTGGCGTCAAAATCCCATAACTCGCCAGTTCTACAGTGCTCGCATCGCTGAGCTTGAAAAGATTAGGTAGTTAATTTATCCAAATGAGTTACCGCATCCTTAAGTGGAAGAGCGGGACTCATTTTGGAATGTAAGTGCAAGCGCTAGGTTGTCTTAATAAGCTTTGTGGAAGGAGTTCTGCAAAGGGACGTAAAAGGCGGATTTGTAACCCGTCTAAGCCTGAGGCCTCACGGGTCCGACAGCCCACAGGAGGCGACGAGCTCATAACTTTGTCAACTATGAGCCATCAGTCCTGCAATGGACTGCTTACATTTAGGGGGAGAAAATATGTATATAAACGATGAGTATCGAAAACTTTGGTTGCTGATTCTAATGATTGTTTTGTTAGCATTTTTTGCAACCACGAGACTTAATGGCCAGTCAATGTCAATTTATGCTGACCATAAAGTTCAGTTAGATTTTGAAACTTTTGGTGAATGGGATATGGCGACCCAAATGGAAGCTTATTACATTCTCAGGGGCTATGAGGAATTTGATTGTAGAGTGTTTGAGCTTCCTTTTGATGAGTTAAGGGGATATCACTCTTATATCAATTATATTGACCCCGATGTGATAGTTTTCTGGCGGCTCTATCCTGACAGATACATCATAACTTTGCATCGTAAACCGGGGATAGAAACATCGCACTCGTTAGTGAACTTTACTTTGAGAGATGCACATTTGGGTGATTGAGTTAATTTATAATTGAGCTTATATCTTTTAAGCTTACTTCCTTCCAAGGGCTTCTGTAACAGGAAGCCCTTTTTGTGTTAATATAACAATATGAAAAATATCGAAAAAATCTTTGTTCAGGATGCTGATCAAAAAGAACTAATAACAAAAATTTCGGCGTTGTGTGGCTTAAAGCAAGACATAATTAAACAAGTTTGGCAATACACATTTTTTAGTACATATTTATCTTTGTTAGAACAGAAAGATAAAAAGACTTGCGAAATGAAAATCCCTTACATTGGAAAAATTATGCTTCGTTTTAATGAAGACAACAATGACTTTGAGCAATTTTTGTTGATAGATTCCAACGTTAAAGAAGTTATTAAGAATTTGCGCAATGGTTATGACACAGGTTTAGTACAATTCTTCCAAGAAAACTTCATTAATAAAGTCATCGATAACTTAAATCCTTAAGTTAATTTAAACTCATGTATATAGATCCCTCACTCAAATTGGACTTTGACTCTGTTTTAATTAGGCCAAAGCGCAGTACCCTTTTATCAAGAAAAGACGTCTCATTAAAAAGAACTTTCAAAACTTTACATTCTAGATCCACATTAAGTTGTGTTCCAATTATTGCATCAAATATGGCTACTGGCACATTTGAAATGGCTGAAGTTTTTAGAAAGAACAATATGCTAGTTTCAATTGCTAAACATAATAATCATAAATGGGAAGAATTGTTAGGCAATGGTGGCCAGCAGTCTAAAGCTTGGAATGATAAATTAGAAATGGCTGTAGAAACTTGTTTTTACACAATTGGAATGAGTGACGATGAATTAAACGCTTTAGAGAAATTTGCTAATAAAATTCTCGTCAAAAGAGATTTGAAAATATGTGTAGATATTGCTAATGGTTATTCACAGACATTTGCTGACTTTATTAGAGAAGTTAGAAGAAGATTTAAAGAAAATGTTATTATGGCAGGAAATGTTTGTACACCAGAAATGACTCAAGAATTGATTATGGCGGGAGCTGATATTATCAAAATTGGAATTAGTCCAGGGTCAGTATGTACAACTAGAAAAAAGACAGGAGTTGGTTACCCACAAATAAGCGCAGCAATGGAAAATGCAGATGTTGCTCATGGATTGAATGCACTTATTTGTTTAGATGGTGGTATGAGAGTTCCTGGAGACGTTGCAAAGGCTTTTGGAGCAAACGCAGATTTTGTCATGTTAGGAGGAATGTTAGCAGGCACAGATGAATGTGAGGGAGAGATTATTACAAAATATTTTCGTACAGATGAAGTTTATTGGGAAAATGGTGGTTGGGCACACACTGCTCCAATAGAAAAAAAGTTTAAAATATTCTATGGAATGAGTAGTGAAATATCTCCATTAAATATTGGAAAAAATAAATCTTATGCCACATCTGAGGGAGCTGTTGAAGAAGTTGATTATAAGGGGCCAGTGCAACCAATAATTAACGATATATTAGGAGGACTTAGGTCCGCATGTACTTATATTGGCGCATCAGAATTGAAGCATTTCGGGAAGTGTTGTTCCTTCATTAGAGTAAATAGACAACATGATAAGTTCTGAAATCCTTTAGATCAACTAACTATAATACATAATTGGAAAAAAGGAAAGTATGGCAGATAACGGTGATTATTCTCCAGTAACAATTGATCCATGTCTTGTTACTGATTCTTATTTGGATAAGCAGGATTGGCGAGTACGAGAAAATAGTACCTCGTCATATTCAATTGGCGGCTTGATACTTCATCAGGCTGGAACTGTTTCAGCACAATATTGGCTAAATAAAGTTTACCCATCAGATGTTAGGAGTGCTCATAAGTCATGTGATTTTCATATTCACGACTTACAATTAGTAGCGGCATATTGTGCGGGGTGGTCAATTGCAACTGTTTTAGAGGAAGGTTTAGGAGGTGTAAGAGGCAAGATAAATTCACGCCCTCCAAAACACTTGGGTACAGCTGTTCAACAGCTCGTGAATTTCTTGGGCATTTTACAGAATGAATGGAATGGCGCACAAGCATTAAATGGTTTTGATACTTATTTGGCGCCATTTATTAGAAAAGACAATATGAATTGTACTGAGATAAAACAGTGCTTGCAATATTTTCTATATGGAATTAACATTCCATCACGATGGGGCAGTCAGGCCCCATTTAGCAACATCACTTTAGATTTGGTTCCACCTCATGACTTAAAAGATAAACAACCAGTAATTGGTGGAAGAAAGCAACAATTCACTTATGGCGACTTACAAAATGAGATGAATATGCTTAACAAAATCTTTTTTGATTTGTTAGAGAATGGTGATGGTTTAGGCAACATATTTCAATATCCAATTCCCACATTAAATTGTACTAAAGAGTTTTTTGAATCATTAGACCCAGAACTTGAAGAAAGAATCTACAGGCTCACTGGCAAGTTCGGCAGCTTTTATTTCAGTAATTATGTTAATTCTGATATGGATGTTTCTGAAACGAGGTCAATGTGTTGTAGATTAAGATTAGACTTGAGGGAATTGACTAGAAAAAATGGCTCACTTTTTGGTAGTGGTGATAACACTGGTTCTATTGGAGTTGTTACTTTGAATTTACCAAAAATTGGTTATCTTTCACATACAAAAGAAGAGCTATTGGAACGAATTGGTTCATGTATGAATATCGCTAAACGTTCATTGGAACTAAAGCGAGTCAAATTAAATGAATGGTTTGACAGAGGACTATATCCTTACACTAAACGATATCTTCCTGCTAAATATGAAAATCATTTTAGCACTATTGGGTTAGTTGGTATGAATGAATTGTGTCGTAACTTTTTTAGAAATGTTAAGAAAAAAGATTGGGATATTTCTACAAAAGATGGGAGACAATTGGCCTTAGATGTTTTAGATTTTATGCGAAATAAATGCTCAGACTTTCAAGAAGAGACTGGAAATTTATATAACTTAGAATCAACACCAGCTGAGAGTTGTTCATATAGATTGGCTAGACATGATAAAATGAAATATCCAGATATTTTAACAGCAGGCACAATTCAGCATCCTTATTACACAAATAGTTCAAACTTGCCAGTTAGTTTTACTGAAAATCCATGGGAGGCAATTGAACATCAAGTTGAATTACAAAATAAATACACTGGTGGCACAGTTTTCCATTGTTACCTCGGTGAAGGATTAGATGATTGGCCAAGGATAAAAGACTTCGTTAAGAAAGTAATGTACAACACTAAACTTCCTTATTTGACTATAACACCAACATTCAGTCATTGTCAAACTCATGGTTTTATTAAGGGAAATATGCGTGGGATTTGTCCACAATGTAAAGCTGCAGCTGTTGAGCAATATCAAGAAAAGTTAAATGAATTAGAAGAGAAAAAGAGAAAATTATTAGAGGAGCAAACATGCCAACATGGAGACCAGGCGATAGAGTCAAACTTGTAGAAAAGCAGGACAAAGACCAGATTAGATGGGGAAGTAATGATGACCCAAATAATCTGGTCGAAATTGGAAAAACTTATATCTTAGAGAGTGTAGATGTTCATTCATGGCACACTAAAATAACTTTAGAAGGAATTAAGGGACGTTTCAATTCTGTAAATTTTGAGTTAGCGGATTAAACTCTACTAACTATTTATGGATATTAGAGACATAGATAACATAGACGATTTTAATGCATTAAAAAATGACCCAGAAATAACATTTTATAGAGCTAGACAAATTAGAATAAGATTTGATTGTGATGTTTGTGGTAGAGAAACAATTCAAAGATTACGAAATAGTGTGAATCTAATATGTTTTAGATGTAATAGAAATATCAAAGATTTCGGTCAACTCGCAGTAAAAGAATCAAAACACATATACGAAGTAAGTTAATCTAATTTAATGAAAAGCTATATAGAATGCTATACAGATGGTGGTTACTATAAAGACTTAAACTTAATAACTTGGGGCTATATTGTCGTTCAAGATAATAAAGTCATCTCTAAAAAGAATGGAGTCAAAAGTGCTGCCGGTACAGCGGATGTTGAAACAGCCGAAAGTGAAGCTATGTTTCAAGTTATCAAAGATGTTATCAGTAATAAAGTGGACAATTACATAATGTACAGTGATAGTAGATCTTTTATTGATAAAATAGAAGGTAAATGTGCTAACGCAACTGGTAATCCACAAGTGAGATATATTCAGGAATCAATAAGCCAATTCAAAGGAAGTCCTTTGCCAGTTTCATTTCAAGTTAAGTGGAAAGCCAGACGAAGTGATTTTTGGATGAAAGCTATAGATGATTTAGTGAGCAGAAAACAAATAGGAGAGCATAATGAATAAACAAATTGAAAGAATTGACGAACAAATTCAACAGATACAATCAAAATTAAATGACCCAAAACTTTGTGAAGGCACAGCAGAATGCTATACTCGCGTAAGCGGATATTATAGACCGGTTACAAACTTTAATGATGGCAAGCAAGCCGAATTTACACAAAGAGTGGAGTATTCAATAACTCAATGAACCATGAAGAGATTATCGAATTCATTAAATTTCTAGAAGATGTTACTAACGATAAAAGCAAAAATGATTACAACAAAGTCAAAATGTTGCGAGCATTATTAGCTGAATTTCGTAATGCAATTAAGAACAATTTAAAGATTAAAGTTCATAAGTAATCCTTTTTCTACTAATTACTATGAATGAGAACAATCTCACCATTAAACGGTTATATGACCAATATACCCAAAAAGACTTCGATTATTCAAGCGTAGACTCAGTAAACTTAAATCCAAAACGTGAAATATCATTTGACCAATTGGACAAAATTGCTAAGAAGCTTCAAGAAGTCACTGACAATATTGTTCTCAAAAGAATCCAACCAGCAGCAACACCTGTTGAGATCTATTCACATGCTTTAGGCGGAGAAACTTTTCCTCAAGGTATTCCAATTAAGAAGCAGCGACTATTAGCTCAAACTGGTGGTTTAGGCAACGCACTTTTATTCCCAGTTATCAATTTCAATTCACCCTCAAAGTTTCTCGTAAATGGTGTTGTAGCTCCGGGCTCATCTCATGATGCTTCACCAATGGAAAAGTTGCTTGAAGAAGTTATTGGCTTATTTCCAATGCCTGATTTGTTACAGGAACTTGACCATCCAATCATTTTAGATTGTGAGTACATCTTGAAGAAGTTTGAATTTGATGATGCTGAATCTGAGGTGTATGACTTAGAAGATGGTTATCACATTCCAACTGACAGTGGTGAAGGTGGCGATAGTTCTGGTGGAGGAAGCGGTGAAGATGGCGGTGACGACGATAGCCCAGGCGGAGGTGGTGGCCCAGATTCTCCAGGTGGCCCTGGAGGTGATGGCGGAGATGGTGATGATGGTTATGGTGATGGCGGAGACGGCGCTGACAATTTAGATGATGGAATGGATGATGACGATGGTGATGATGATATCTATGATGAATCACCCGAGGAAAAAGCTGAACGCGAAATGCGTGAGTGTACTGAAATTGAAATGACTTGGTTAAAGATGTTGCTCATATTAGTTAAGCTTATCAAAATCCTCAAGATAATCATTGAGCTAATTATGGCGATCATTTTTCCACTCATTGACATTTTACACCTTGCGTCAGGTGCGTGGATAAACCCACCAAACATTCCAATGATTGCTCAAAAAGTTCTTGAACTAATTGTTGCGCTAATCGTTAAGCTAATTGGTATGATTACGCAGCTCATTTGGGATATGTTGAACTTAGACTGTGTTGCTGATCAAACAGCTGATATTATCGAGCAAATTAGAAGAGCAATTTCCATGTTCAAATCAATAATGAATGCATTCAATCCCACCGCAGTTAATATGTTAGCAGGTAAACTTAAGAGTGATATAATGGATCCTCTCGAAGAAATCATGGCTGATGCAAAAGGCAAGAAAGAAGCTTGGGCTGCATTTGGTGCAGAGATGAAAGAGAAATTCCAAAATGGCATTGACATCAAAAAGGCCGGACAAGATATGCAAAATGCTGTTATGACTGGTGTTAAAACTGGTTTAGCAAATAGTATGGGCAAATTCAATGATACAGCCGACAGGTTAAAAGGTAGCCTCGGTGATTTGGCAGATGAAGCTGATGGTGTATTTGACGCAATGATGGATGCAAAAGCGGGATTACAACTTGCAACAGCAATGGTAAGTAAGAGTAGTGGAGCAAGTGAACAATCATTAGTTCAAAGCCCACAATTTGATATAGAAGATTATGAATAGGAGATTGGATGTTTACTCCATATAACAGAGAAGATTTTATACGAAATGATCATTTCACTGGTGTTAACGACTTTGCTAATCTATGGGAAAGAATCGAAGAGTACAAGAAGTGGGCTGATGTAAACTATTGGTTGGCTAATCCAACTATTAGAGACGCAAAAGATACTGACTTATCTTGGTTCAATATTCTCATTAGCAAAAAGATAGACAGCCAAGACAGAACAATCACTAAAAAACAGAAGTTTGAAGAAGACTTACAGAAATTAGTTGATGGTACTGATGCACCAGAAGATATGTCAGAAGAGGCTGATGTTATTTACAAACAGCTTCAAGAAGAAATGAAGCTTAAGTTTCTTCAACTTTATTTCGACTGTTATATGTCACCAAAATTGTCAGACTCACTTTGGAGATTGGGCCCAGTTACTGGTACTGTTTTAGATACAGCAAAAACAGATGAGTTAGGAACGATAGTAAATGGTGAAATGTACACTCGCTCAAATTTTGCTATTCCATATACTCGTGAGTTCATTGACAATAATAGCATATCATCTAGGCGTGAGTTTTACACAACATTATTCTTTCCGCCATTCAAAGTTGGTTTATTCCCAGAGCTTGATCAAAACACATTGTTCATGCACAGGATTAAAGAGGACCAACCAAATATAGCATTTGACCAAGATAATTTCAGAATCCGAAAAAATGGATTTACTTATAGAGACCCAGGATTTAAGGCAATAAATGACAACATCATTTATCTTCAATGGTTAGCTGAAGGCATCACTGGGGTAACTTCAACATTCTTAACTGAATGGGACTTATCAATTTACATGCAAGAAAGAATGATGACTCCAATGGCAAATGGCGGACCAATTCATCTTTTCTTGAATTACAGAATCTATCAAGATAACCCAATGGCAGCAGTTGATAGTGATTACAGCACAACTGAAAAGGCTCTATGTTTTAATGTTGCAGGTAGTGCTGTTTCAAAAGTTAGGTTTGACTGTCAAGCACATTGGCGCCCTTCAGACTTCCCGCTAGCACAATGGCATCTTCCATACGTTGCCGGTAGAGATTATGACATCGCATTTTTTGAGTACTATAATGGGCAACTTGCAATGGATATCAAAATGCCATACATTGACATTTATGATCGATGGGACCCAGACTTTACATATGAAGATAAATGGAGTTTAAGAGACATATTTAGACATCAAGATTATCAAGGTATGATAATGGGTGCTCATGCAAACTTCAATAGCAAGTATTATGAAGTGTTCTATTCATCTGATCATGAAGCACTCACTAACTTTGAAGTTGAACTTGAGTACATGATGTCGCTAATCAAAGGAGCACCTCCTGGAATGCCAAAAGAAGTTGGCATTGATGCAGGTGAACTTGCCTTTTTAGCTAAGGTTGAAATGCTTTGTAATGGTGGGCTAAATGGTAAACCAGACCCAGCGGGTTTAGGCACAGGTTACCAAGGTAGAGAAGAAGTTAAGTCAGCTTTAGGAATGAAATATGATGACCCAGGTGAATGGCAACATATTATGCAAAAGATGGAGCCGTTTGTTGACACTGGAGTTTTAGCTCACATTGCCCCTCATTGGAGTGTTCACTCTGGTTTAGGTGTTCATGCTGGTATGTCTATCGTTAAAGATGGAGACCAAAAGATACGCCGAGGTCGTTCAACTGATAAGCGACAGAAGAAATCATCACATCAGGCTGGTTTAGATGCAGCAAACAGACTAATCGGAGCTGGTGATGGGCAAGACGTTTCACCATTTGAAGATTTCTTGAGAGGCATGTCAGGTGACCCAATGAACAACGATCAAGCTAAAGCATTCTTAGATGCTGGCTTGAACATGAAACCTGATGCATCTCAAATGGGTAAGATGACTGGTATAAACAGATACAGTCCACCAATTTGGGGCGGTCCTCATTCATCTGACTTCTCACCGATTACATACAGAGCTTGGTTCCAACAAGATAGCAAATATCTTCGCAATATCCCGCGCATATCACATCTCAACAATGAGTACTTTACAACTAAGGGATATGAAGACACAATAGAAGACTTGAATGACTTTTACCACAGAGATGATGAAGAGAAGAAATCACAAACTTTCCATTCTGGATTAAAGAAGTTAGTTCAAGGACTAAACACATACGTTATTGACTACAAAATGGGCGGTCAATATAAGACTGATTGGGTGCAGGGCAATGTTAGTTGGCACTACTGGTGGTACAACTTCAGTAACTTCACTTTCCCAAACCACACATCACAGGGTTACCCAATCACTTACACTGGAGAGATAGAGTACAGACAGAGACGAATCACTTGGGCATGGCATCCTTGGACTTATCGCAATTGGTACTACAATTACTACAGTTATCATAACTATTACAACTCATACTACTATGGATATTGGGGTGGTGGCTGGCGCTACAACTTAATCACTTATGACGTTTTCAGAATGGGAACCTACTATGAAGTTGGTTTAGTCCCATATAAAAAGTACGTCTTTGAAGATATGCCAGATGTTAAGTGGAACATTATCCACCATGAGTTTGGTGATACTCAGCCACCATCATTTGGCTGGGGTTGGGGCTGGGGATGGAGATATTCTTGGGCCAATCCTTGGGGAGGCTGGGGTGCTTATTACACTTCTGGCTATTGGGGATGGAATAGATATCATCGTTACAACTATCGAACTTGGAGACATAGCAGCTATTGGGGTTGGGGAGGACATTGGTATCAACCTCGTGAAGTTCAGAAAAAGAATGCCTATGTGTTAAAGTTCTATGGAGACAGTGATTTAGAAAACCGCTTCATTAGAAGAATGTTGAATAACGATTATCATGGCAAGAACGAAGTTTCACTATTGTTCTTGTTAGGAAATGAAGATAATAGATACACACAAGGACCTGATGCAATCTTTAGAGCAAAGTGTTCCGTTAGTTACTATTGGGATGCTTGCCGATCCTGGGGCGGTTGGGGCCGCTGGGGTTGGAGAGGCGGTGGTTATTGGGGTCATCGTCTTGGTAACTGGTTTGGCTCATGGGGCCGAAGAGGTTGGGGAGGTAATAATCATTCCTGGTGGGGATGGAACCGCGGTGGCTGGGGCTGGCGTGGATGGGGATGGGGTTGGTGGTGGCCTCGTTTCAAGAAAGTCTATTATATCTCAGTTGATTTAACTTCAATAGACTTCTTTGAAGATAACTTACAAGCACCATTGTTTACAAACAAATATGAAAGCGGGCATGATGTACCATTACACATTAAGCTCATTAAGAATAGATATGAATCAGCTCCTTATTTTGACAACATAATGAACAAGTTTACGAACAATCATTATGATGTTGTAACAGCTCACATTTGGTATTGGAGTCGTTGGAGATGGGGATGGAACTGGGGCTGGAGAGGGTCTGGCTGGAACAACTGGTATTACAACTGGCGAGGTGGCTGGGGAAGCTCTTGGCGCTATAGAGGTTGGGGCTGGGGCTTTTGGTTCAATCCAATATGGTGGACATCAACAGCAACACAGGGAATATCAGGCATTGGCATTCTCTCTGATATGATGGGATTAGACCCAGACATTGAAGATAGTGTCGAGCCAAATGTAGCAATCTATTTCAGAAAACATGGAGCACTTCCAGACTACAGTAAAGATGTCCCATTAAAAGATCTCGAGTTCAAGTTTCATACAGCTGACCAAGATTATTACCACAATGACTATTACAACTATGGCAACTACTACAACAACTGGGGCTACAATTATGGATGGAACTGGGGTTGGTATGGTGGTTGGAATTGGAACTATCGCCACTTTGGTTGGGGTTACGGTTATAACCACTACTACAATCGAGGCTGGGGATGGAACTGGAGCTACGGTTGGGGTTGGGGAAACTCTTGGTATTCATACTATGGGCACGGGTATTGGGGCTGGCCCGGTTATGGCCACAATGTAGGTTATGGCTACGGTTACAACAGTTGGGGATATGGTTGGCATAATGGATATTATCGTTATCACAATCAGTATGGCTATCATCATTGGACAACTAATGAAACGACATACACAACAACTGATATGGATGATGCACTCAAAATGACTTTCATTAAGATGTACACTAGAGCATTGTTTAAGCCTGAATTTGTAGAAGAACAGCCCTACTCATTCATTAGCATTGATGTGCCATTTAGAAACTTCTTATCAATATTACAGACTCAACTTCCTTATTATGAGATAATGAAAGAAAGCATTGTTGAAACAGTTGACTTTGAAGTTATGCATAATGCATTATTTGAATGTGTTGATAAGTGTGTGATTAAAGCAAATGGTTTAACTCCAGATGGCGAAATGATTGGTGCTGACAAAGATCACCCATTATATGCTTACTGGACTGATATGGCGGTACAACTTTTTGGTGATAAAGCAACACATGAGAAAACTAAAGATGAGCTAAAAACGTTAGTCAACAATAGAATCCGTATGTTTAAGGTAGCAATTCAACACTTTACATCACTCGTATTAAGAGACCCATGGGAATGGACATTTAACGAAATATGTTCAGCCTTTGACTTGTTAGCTGAGTTTAAGGCGGTTGAACCTCGCGACTTAATTGACAACTTTATGTTTGCTTATTTGAATATTCTCTACAATTATAGACTTTACTTCATATGTAAGCGCTTTAATAAAGAAGATGGCACAATGTGGATAATGAGACAACTTGAATCAATTCTCGAGTTTATGGTGCCATTCACTGACAAACATAATCCTCCGCCATCACCAACTAGACTACAAACTAAGCTCATTTCATATAAGGTTGCATTCTATGAGTTACAGAATAACACAACTATAAAGCATGAAGCTCTAATGAATGAATATGAATTAGATGATGACAGAGTTAACGTTGTGTATGTTAGAGTTAAATGGGTTGATGAAAAGGCTTATGATAAGTGGATTAAATATCGAGATAATCCAAACCAATATGTTGAAGTTGAAGAAGTAGTTATTATCGAACATGACGGCGAAATTAAGTATGCCGAAAAACCACGGGATGGAATGTATCAACTATTTAGTAAAGAATGGCTCAACAACGACAGAGACATGAAGTGGAATGAGTTACATCCAAATGATCCACAACGACCAGTTGAAGATTATGATACAGCAATTTGGCAGATTTTCTGGGGCAATCAAGATACTTTAACTCCAATTAGATGGAATGTTTTTGGGACAATAAATGTTGACAACTTAATTGAGTACAGTAAAGAGTCAATTTCACCTGAGGAACTTCTCTGTCTCATTGAAGAGGGAGCAGACTTCTGGACAATTAGAGTACCAGAAAATCAATGGCCACGAAACACTGGTTACAAGACGGACTTGAAATTGCGCTTATATGAAGCACCAAACATTAAACCTTCAATTAGAAAGGATGCATACGTTACACTATTGGGCCCAATGGCTTATTCAGTGTACCCAATAACTGGAAAGCAAGATAGAGCTGTTCCAGGTGTTGATGGTGAAGTGCCAGAAATTTGGCAGCAGTTTATGGTTGGAATTGACGATTATGAGTAGTCTAGATATGAACGTTTCGCACGGGAATTACAGGTACGCCATTATCAGCTGAAGGAACTTGTCCCAATATGCCAGTTGCGCTAAACCCATTATGAGCTAAGATTAAGTCAATAGCATCGAACTCAATGTTAGGTGCTTTGAAATGAATCTTGTCAGGTGTTAGTGTGATTGCGCTAAATGCAACAGGCCCAAGCTTTGGTGGGAATGGCGGCGTACCAACTCTGAGATAGATCATTTTCTGTTGAACTGTTAAGATAGCTCCTGATGTGTTTAGAAGCACCCAGTCTCCAGTGAGATAGTTGTAACATTGAATCATACCACCTTTGTCAGTGCTAACCCAATGAACTACATCTAAATGCTCGTAGTCAAAGTCACTTGGAAGAGCTCTACGAGCTGATATGAATGATTTGATATCTCTGTATGAATAGCTATCATTAAAACGTTGAGTGCTCTTTTCAAAACGGTTAGCCTTGCCCAATATGTAGCCAACTTGTAAGTCAGCTGTACAAAACACCCAAACGAACTCTGCTTCTTTTCCATATTTAACGTGAGATTTTCCAGTAACTACATGACCCTTAATGAATGGTGGATATTTTGGTAAATCATCCATCTCATTATCTGGAATGCTCTGTAATTCAGGAAGAACTTGAACTTGAAGTCTATCATCATTTGGGCCTAACACTTTGTAGATTTTGGCTTTACGAACAACTAACTCATCTGAAAAAGCAGCTTGTTTTCGTTTATCCATATCTAATGGGTTATTCATAAACTCTTGAAAGAGTGATTGTTTATCGTCCATAATATCTCCTAGTTCTCATAAAGTAGCGGCAATGATTGTAATGATGTTTTAGTGTCAGTACCAATAAATGATGGACGGATAATAGTTGTATTAGTGAATATCAACCTTGGGTTATTATCAGCCATAAAATGTTCCACTCCAGTTATGAGCCACTTTCCATTCATCCAGTGTGTTTTCTTTCCATTTGGCATTTCAACTGGAGCTAAAAAGATTTCAGCTGTGTTGCCAACTGTAATGACATGTCCATTGAAATAAGTCACAACATTTAATGAGAACATCTTGTCTAACTCTTTTGAAGTTTGAAAGAGCAAGAATAAACCATCGATTAGCTGCCGATTATGAATAAGCTTAGCATCAGTGCCATTTATTGAAGAGGCAAGTACTGCATCTATTGGAAGCACATTACCAAATGAAACGCCTGACCTTGGTCGTAATTTGTTGGCTAATCGTTTACTACCTTTTAAGAATGTAGTCATCTCTAAGTTTTCAATATAAAATGACGGGTAGATCTCTTTAATCAAATTAAAGTCATTGATTACCATATTGGCAGATTGTATAATGAAATGTCCAGTGTTTAAGTCAATGTTATTGTTACGGATATTGTCCTGTAATCTCTTCAAGTTGTTTTCCTCTTGAAGTACTTCTTCCTTTTGGTGGAAAACAATTTTTGGCTTTTGCTTATATAGATTTCTGAATGATTTCAAATAGAACATATCATTTGAGTCATCTGTATAAAAGTGAGCAGGTAACTGACCAATAGCAGTGTATGGCAAAAGCTTATTCTTAATAAAGTCCCAGTCTGATTCAGCTATTTTGTAACGAGTAAACTTTCCAGTGTCATCAGTTCTATCAAAGTTCTTATCCATGTCATCAGTGTATAACTGTGGAAAGTCATTATTTGGTGGAGGAGCGGGTCTTTCATCATTGAACTTAATTCCTCTCGTTTCATCTTTGAGGATATCTTTAATCTGCTCGCCAATATTCTTTGGCTTGTAAGCATGATTAGTCATGTCCTTATAGAGAAACCAAGGATGCCCATACCAAATGCGAACAACACCAGCCATCCATGATGTGTCAATAGCAAAGTCATTTTCTATTTTGAGGACTCTATAAGTTGGGAACACACGTTTTTGCATATTGGCTAAATTGACTACAGTGATATCAACTGATGCGCCAACTTGAAAATGTTCAAACGCAGCAAATAAGTCACCAGTTCTATCTTGAAAGTCAACATAACCATAAGGCAAACCATCATCAAGATGATTAGCTATATGCCATTTCTTTATTGCGTCGATTGGTATTTCATAGACTTCATTTAACGTAATAACACTAGTGCAATATTGCATAGTAATTAGTTGCTATTTGGATTCCCCAATTGCACTACACCAGAAGGTATTAGATTTGGACTACTTTTGCCATTTTTCTCAAATGAGACATAACAGGGCTTGTTGTTCAAGTTGAATTGATAAACGATAAACTCGTCTTCAGTATCAATTTTATGATATGAGACAGTGTACTTTTTTGATTTGCATTCTTTTTCAAGATATGCTAAAACTTTTTGTCTATCTTCTTCCAATGAGGAATTATATCGTTCTATTTTTTTGGCAAGTTTACCGCAAAACTTATATTCTTCTTCATTTAAGCGAATTTTTTGGATATCTTCTAATGGGTTCTGTTTCATGAGTATATATTAACAACATTCATCTAAAAGTTTGTTAAAATATTTCTGTTTCTTTTTATTGAAAAACTTAGAAAAACATATCTTCTTAATAGTTGGGTCTTCATTAAAGAGCTTTTTGATAAGCTTTAATTGGAAAGACTGTTTAGAAGAGATTTCCTCATCCTCTTTGAAAGTTTTAAGTATGTTATGAATTGATTCAATTCGACTATCTAATCCAAAACATCTATTTGAAATTGATACGAATTCTTTATTCAATTCTAAGTTTGGTATAATGAAATAAACGAGACAAAGAATAAAGCTTAAAACTAAGTGGCTATCTGGGCTGGCATTTAAGAAATAAATAATGAAAAACACTGGATAGAAGTTTATAATATTGATGATTAAATGTTTCTTAGATTGATGAGTTAGTAAATCAAATATGATATTAAAGACACATGATGCTAATAAAAAAACTACAACAACTATCATTTTAACGTTAGTTTGATTCAATAATATTGAACTACAAAATATTGACATAAAACTGAAAAAGTTTCCATTATTTAATTCTATGTTAAAATATTCTAAGTTTATACTGTTCATTAAAATGATAGCCACAAATAAGAATGCATATACACTTTGAATAATCTGTAATGAATTGTATTTTCTGTTTATCTTAAATCCAAGTAATCTAGTCATTGTTGACATTGATATTATAATTATATAGAGAAAATAGATATAAAAAGAGAACATTGTTGTGATATGATTATCTATCAAACAATATATGAGAAAACAATTTATTATTATCGTTATTAAATATCCGGCTACTATATATGGGGCTCTTTCATCTGCCCCAGCAATTAGATAATTTTTTGAAAGAACTATTAGTTGTCGTAAACTGAATAACACAGTAAATGCAAAAAATATAACGAATATACTAGTCACTATCATATTGTCTTCCTCTATTTATGATTAAATATTTTATAAAACAAATATTAGATAAAATATTCAATAATAGTAACATAGTAACTATCATTTCACTATTTGGTGGATTTGGAATAAAGATATAAAATGTGATATATTTTAAGACACATAATAATAATAAAAGTTTAGTCCAAACATTTAATTTGTTAAGCTCTTTAACGTTAAATAATAATGAGGCTAACATCAAAGTATTTACCAATGGTACTAAAACATATGAATAATCTATTCTATAACCATCAACTAAAAATAGACAAATATACCCAGGAAGTTTTGAATCACTTAATAAAGCTAAACCTTCTGGATTTTGTGTCAATAGATGTGATGTATAAAATATAACTATAAAAATGCTAACGATAGAAACAAAGACAAAGACTTTCTTAAAAGTTATGTTATAAAATAAATTATACATTTTAGTAAAAAATAAATTCTCTAAAAGTCCAGCATTCATAATCCCAAGAATTAACAGATATTGAAAATCTCTATAAGTTACATTTTGAAGAAAACTAATGCTATGATATCTAAACATAAAATATAGCATAATTAACAGAGTAACTTTTGATGATAAAAGCCATGCAAAGTTAATTGGGGTCCATTTATTCTGAATCACTAGTCTAATAATGTAACCAATTAAAAAGATTAAAAATCCCATTAGTATCATTATCAAGACTGAATTAAAAAATACCATATCTACGCTTTCTCCGGTTCATTGGTTAGTTCTTTTAACTTCTTTTCAATTGACTCCGTTTTAACTTTTGTTAGTTCAATTATTCTAAGCTGCTGTTCTTTTGACAATTTAATGAAGTTTTTAATTGCTTCATCTATTGATTCTTTTATCTTGCTAGTAGCAGTATCAAATAATTTGTGCAATAATTTTGTGTCAGAAAATAATATGTATTCATTTATTTTGAGCTTCATTGCTCTTATGCTATCATCAGTAATTGATTGAATCTCATTATTTATTTCTAAATCTGTTTTATTCATAAATGTTGCTGAAGTGTATAACATATCCAATTGATGTAATAAAATCTTACTGAAGTCTTTATGTAAATAAAGCTCCAATATTTTTCCCATTTTACTTAGGCTATCTTCAGGTGTGTCAATATAAAGATTGCTAAATTCTAAACAAAGATATTCAATAGCTCGAGTTAGTGCAGTTTGTTGTACATTCTTAATTTGTTGATTTATCTGTGTATGTACTTCTTCTTTTGATAGTAAGTATTTCTCATATTCATCACCAATAATTCTAACAAGTAGAGGTATGGAGACATTACTACTCTTTCCGCCATTGAACTTAATGCCACTCTTTCCAATATGACCAATGTTTGGCAATATTTTTATGAAAAGAAAAGCAAGAAAAGCTATGATTGCGAAAAATATCATAAAGAGGAGAACAGTACCTTGTACAGATTCAAGCATTATGCCAATAACTTCCATTTAATTTTAATCCTTTAATAATTTAGTCCAAAAAAATGGGAACCTTTAGTAGGTTCCCATATAATTTTAATCGCCCTGAGCGTGATTTTCTAAGATTAGTGTAACTGTCTCTGAGAATACGTACACTCTTAAATCAACCTTAATAACGAAGTTACGTTGTGCCTTAGTTAGGGCAGTATTTTGTCCTTCGATATCACAAGTTGCCCATGCCCAAATTGGTGAGCTTCCTGATGTTCTCTTAGCAAGTATGTTTTCAACTTGACCAGTTCTTAATCCCATCCAGTAGTCATTGATTGGTTTACCAATTTGTGACCTCATGACATTATCTCTAATCTCACGTTTTACGAGGTCGAATGACATACTGTGTCCTAAGTATGACCAGTCTGATGTAAAGTTTGGATCCTGTGTAGTTTTCTGTGAGAGAATCATTAAACCATCATCTGATGTGTATGAAATTGGGTTGATACCTTTCTTATCAAGAATTCTAGTAGCTTCGTCTTCAAATGAGTATTTAGCTCTAAGAACAGTACCCTTAAGTTGTCCACCAAGGTCACCAGCAATGTTGTACCACATTGGGCCCCAACCACCATATTTCTTCTCGATGATTCTAGCTAAGTTACAAGCAACATCACCAATTGGAAGTCTCCAATATTTCTTGTAAGTGATGTGGTCATACACTTCAAATTCTCCAGCAAACTGTGCATTTGAGCGTGTGGAAATTCTTCCATTAACTACAACTCTATCAGCAAGTTGTGCTGTGAAAACGCCTCTGTTGTTTGCTTGTAAAAGCTTAGGTGATATAACGGTTGCAAACTCATGATTTCTATTGATATTTGCTAAATCTGTTTTGAATACTTCTTGCCCAGTTGGCTCCATAAAGATGTATGCATCATCATATTCAGTGTTAGTTGCTTCCTGCAAACCTTCTCTTATGATGTTAATCCATTCATCTCTCCAAATACCACCAGTTTTTTGTTCAAGCACATTCATTGTAGACACAAGTGTTGCATAGCGGTCACCTTCAATAGTGAAGTTTCTTTCAGTGAGATAGTTTCCATCTCTGTCCATATCAAATGGGTCAACAATTCGCTTGTGTGTCCAGAAGCCAGTTTCATCTAAATCTTCTGGGTCATCACCGAACTTCTTAAGGACTCTAACTTCAAGGAATGACATGTCATCATCTTGGAGAATTTCAGGCCAGTAGTTTGGTGTGCCAAAAGTATCTCTACCCATTTCATCAAGTGAGCCAGTAAACTCACCACCTGATGTAACTCTACCAGCATACACTTCTTCAGCACAAGCTAAAGTTATGTTGTTGAACATGTTGTTCTTTGGTGCACTATCACTTGTTGCCATGCCCTTAATGTAAGCATTTGGTCCTTGGTCAATTCCATAAAGTGCAATATTTTCTTCCTCAGTTAAGAGGTGTTTAATCTGATTAAGACCTTCAATTAAGAAGATTCTGTGATATAAGTTGTCATTTTCTGGGCCATAAACTGGGTCTTGACAAGTGAATATGCGTGTGATATAATTGGCTGTAACATCTTTGTAGTATGGAGGATCACCAACATCTTCAGCTTCTGTGTACTGACCAATGAAACGAACTCTATCTGGTCTTTCTGGGTCATAGAAAACTACATAGTCATGATTTGCCATTTCAGCAAAAATCTCTACAAGTTCTTCTGCCACTAAACCAGGTGGGAGTTCAATCCTAATCTTACCAGTATCATCATACTCTCTAGTATCATAAGCAGCATAAGGCCAAATTGCGTCATAGCGATATTTGTCATAACCAATATCACCAATTTTGATGTTAGTAACTTTTTCAGTTGCGCCTTTCTGATTGAAATAAGCATATGTATCACCTCGAATTGAAACGAGGAATGTGATAATATCTTGAAGTGCGAATGGAAGATAGATTACGTTGTCATCATCATCTGCCCACCAGCCATTAGCTAGTAAGCGACAGAAGCCTTCTAAGTTTGGTTCTTCACCACCAAAGAGAACTTCCCAGTTGTCTTCGCCAATCCAATCTTTAAGAGGAGCTCTAATATCATCAGTTCGATATTTAATACCAAAATCAGGCATAATAGCTGTTTGGCCATCAAACACCCAAAGGTCTTGGTCATTATCACCCCAATAAGTTTTAGTTGTGCCTACTGGTGCTACAATACCTCTTACCATTCTATCATAATCTATTTCAGTAACATTTAGTCTTCGATCTTTAGTTATCATTAAGGCAGCATTTTCATCTTTTCTAAATTCAAATATACCAAAACCTGGAACGTCTTCACCTGGAATCCAGTCATCAAGTTCTGGGCCTTGTATGATTATTTGTGACCTTCGTTCAGCAAAATCTCTACTGAACATATGTTCTCTACCTGGTTCAACAACAACCTTGAATGCATTACCAACACCATCTTCAAGTTCGTACTTGTCTGATACGTTATAGAACTTATATATACCATGCTTTGTAACATAAAAACCACCAATGTATGAAGGATAAGCTTCACTTGTTCCTGATGGTGATGAGATATATATTGGGTATTCTTCGTTAAATGCTTTTGCTTCTATTAGATCAGGCCAATGTGCTGATGCTACACCGCAAAGAGCATCAATTGCTTGTGGGCTATTTCTTGGGAAATATTGTGGTCTCGTTTGACCTTTTGGTGCTCTTGCTACGATATACCCATTAAGTGGGTCTTCACTTGGTATTAATGTAAATGAGCTGTCTATATCAATAAATCTCAATCGCCATGATTTTCTGCTACTAAATGCCATTTATTAGTCTCCTTAATTTCTTATAATAATTTAGTAAATGAACTAACTATATGTTTGCTTCCGCTCTAGCTTTGTTTCTAGCTCGCATAGCTTTCATGCCATCGTTATATAAAGTGATGGCTTCTCTTTTTGTCATATCATGAGCTAATGCAAATGACTTAATTGATTGGTCAATTCCATTTTCTCCAAGATGTCCTCTGTCATATACAAACTTAACGATGCCTTCTTCAGTTGGTTCATACATTCCAGCACCACGATGCTTAAAAACTTTTCCAACTGAGCCTTCTTTTAAGTTCATTGTATTTCCTAAATGATAGATACTTTCAAATAATTCACTATCTTTTTTGCTTATTGCATTTGCCAATTTTGGTCTCCTTACAGGTTTTTCACTATGTCTACTTAGCATTCTATTTGTTGCTAATTGTTTTTGACAAGTATTTGTAATTGTGCTGCCACAATTCATACGGGCTAAAACTTTTCTTTTCATATCAACTGGGCCTTCAAAATGAGACATAAACTCTTCATTATTAGGCGCTACTTCATCAAAGTATCTTTTCCAAACTTCTGGACTTTTTAAGCCCTTATATCCACCATATTTTTCTTTTTCAGCTTCTATTGCTTCTTTTTGTAATCGTTTTTTCTTTGCACTTGGATTAGCTGCTTCATATTCATCTCGTCTTCTTAAATCTTCTTTTTCATAAAAAGCACCTGCTTCATCAGGGTAATGTTTTAGCCAATATCTTCTAACACTTCTGTCTCTACTATCTTTTAAGTCACCATCAGGAAGTGGAATGTTTTGGCCAATGTTAACAAATGTATCTAAAAGGCCTCTTTCATTTAATTTTCCCGGTACACAATGAAAAACGGTGTTTTTATAGAATGGACCAAAATCCTCTAAAAGTTTAACATCAGTTCCAAACACTTTTGATTCAGAAAGTACTTGTACGAATGGACAATCTAAATCTTCAGGTTCAGTAACTTTTGGTAAGATGTTAGGTGTTGGTTGACGCCTGCTTAATTCGCCTGGGGTCCATGAGCTATATTCAGCTGGTGAAACAGCTTGATCAACCTTTTGAATTGGAGGAGTCATAACATATGTGACTGATTCATCAGGAGGAACGTCTTTAACTTGTGGTTCAAACCCAGCTTGTTCTGGTACATCACCCATTGATTTTGGTGAAATGAAATATTGAACTGAGGTTCCCTTTGGTGGGATAAACTTTAATGACTTTAGAAAGTCCTCTATATCGTATTCTTTTGCGCTTAAAAACATCTTTCCTCTTCCTTATTTTGTTGGTCCTAACCAACTAATTTCTCCAACTGAATGGTCTAATATATTATCAAGAACTGGAGTTTCAAGATTTTTTTTATCAAATGCCGAAATTTCATAAGTAGTCATAGCTCTATCTTTTTTGAAGTCACCTTCATCTAGTTTATGCTTAAATTTGGCAGCGGCTTCATTTATAAAAACTAAACCCCCAAATTTTTGTGAGCCAAAACTTAATTCTTTAACATCAAAAATTTTACTACCATTTATTCTAAATATACTTGAGGAATTCATTTCAAATATATCAGTTGCTTTACCATTAGTTATACAAACATAATAACCTGTTTTGTTTTTAGTATGTGATCTATCAGTTATATATTTTCTAATTTCTTCTAATTCATTTTTTTCAGCTTTATTTTCTCTAATTCTCCAACCACCAAACGGTTCAGATTCAGTTAATCGTTGTAAATAATCATCTTGATAATATTTCATTATTTGAATTCACTCCCTTTGTCAAAACAAGCTGCAAATTCTTCCCAATTATCATGTGTTATGAATGGAAGAATTCCTTTATACTGCTCTATAAATTTTTTCCTTTTCTTTTCATCATTCTTTTCAAGACCTTTTTTAACAGCATCTTTAACAACTCCTGCTGCTGACCAAAGTAAACCAGCACCAGCTAAATTAGCTTGTTGTTTAGCTGATGCAATATCTTTATAAACTCCAAGTTTATTAAGAGCATTATCTAAAACACTTTTACCATTATTTCCTTTTGGTCTATCACTTCCATCACCTCTTAAAAATGTTTCAATATCATCAAATATCATTTTAAAGAAGCCAATCTGTTTTGAATTTTCTTCTTTTCCAAGCCATTCTTGTGCTTGTTGTAACTTTTCTTTGTCAAAATCTAATGAAAGAGAACCTTTGTCTTTAAGCATTTCGGAATATAATTTCATTGATTTTAAACCAATTGTTGTATATTTTTCAGTATCAATTCCAAAATCTTGATACTTTGTAGGATCTCTACTTTCATATAATCCTTTTAATTTTAATGATTTAGAAATTTTAATATCACGGGCTGTAGCTAAAACAGATCTAACCATTGGATATTTTGAATCAATTTCTTCGCCTTCTGGATTTAAATCAAAATCTTTAATTTGTTGTCCAAGGCCTTCTCCATTTGATAAAAGAGTTATACATTCAACAACCTTTGAGCACCATGCGCCATCTTCTTTATTAGTACAAACTATGACTCTAGTATTTTCATCTACAAAACTATCAATTTTACTTTTAATTTGTGGAAGTATTGCATTTGTGCCAACTATTGGTGGGTTTACTGGAAGTATAATAATTTTAGTTATTGAATTATTATCTTTTTTTACATATTTATCTTTATCATCTTGATTAAAATAACCATTTTTTACAGCTAAATCAAAAACCCCTCTAATAATTAAATCAAGTTTTTGTTCTTGAGTCATTTGTTGCATAGGTAATATTTGATTTTTAACCTGAGTAATTAATGCTGTTCCTACACCAACTCCACCCACACTATCAATATCTTGTCTTATTTTTTCAATTTGATTAATTGGAGTCCCATCTTCATTCCATCCTTCAGCATCTTCAGCCATCGATGTATCACCCCAATTTGCCTCTAATAAATGTGCTCTATAGTAAGGCACATCTTTCAAACTATGTTTATCTTTACTAAAATCGTTAACTACTTCTATTTTCTCAAAAAGTGTGTCATATTCTTCCATAACTGAATTACGAAAATTCTCATCTTCTTCATGTATGATAACGAGATTTTTAATACCATCTTCTCTTAGAATTTGTACAACTTCATCGAGTTGGTCATAATCCTCACAAAGGATAGCTTTTCGTTCATTCTCTTCTTTTAAGATTTGCTTAATCTGTTTTTGCTTTATGAAGTCATTTCCACCTGGGAAACATATTACAGCTGTGTTCATAATATTTAGTTAACAAAATGAGTTAGTATGCTATTTCTTAATAAAGTCTCGAAGTCTTTTGACATATTTGAGGATGACTTCTAAAATGTCTGGAGTTTGGTATTTGTCGGTGGACTCTAAATCTTCTAGTAAGTCCTGCAATTCTTGGTAGCCTTCATCATTATTCATCAACAATCTTGCCTGCCATTTCATTGATAAAGCTGTTCAACTTATTACAGTTAATCCCGTACTTAATTGAACTCACTTCCTCGTCCTGTAGAATGTTCTTAATCTCGTCCCACTTTTTGTGCTTGAAGTACTTGAAATAATAGCAGAGGGCAATTTGAACTGACTCTTTGAATGACTCTCTATCAGGGAATGTGAAAGTTCTACCATTCATCAATTCAATAAACTCAGCAAATAACTCAGAGCCCAACAATTCATAGATTTCAACTAGCAAAAATTGTGATTCATTTTTAGAGGCTAGTCGTAAATAGTGTAACTTGATTAAGTCCTTGATGACTTCTTCTGAGACATCCTTTTTTAGTATATTGTTTATCTTCTTTTGAAATAACGATTTTTCATTCGTTATTAAAGTATCATTATCATTTTCCATATATTAAATAGTTGGGGAAAAGATAATTGAACATTTAAAAAGCAAATCTTATATATTATTAATGCCATTGTTAATGGCACAGAGATCTTTTAAAACAAAGGGTAGGGTTTTATGGAAGTAAAGACAAAAAGGCAAGTTGTGTACACTAACAAATGGGTCGAAACAATTGATGTCAAAATTCAAAACAAAAATTGGCAAAGGTCGTGGGAAATTAACTTTTTCATGAGCGACAATGACATGGCTAATGAACTTGATGATGTCATTTATAAATTTGTGAGGAATTTAACTGATGATTTTATGTATTGCTATGGTGGGGGTTTTGGTGACACCCCTGGCACGAGACAAACTTATCAAGGACTTTGTGTACCAGTAAAAACTAAGTTTCTAAAAAAACATGGGGGAAGAGTTGACTGCGTAGATCTTGCTTATAAACATCAAGTTAAAGAACTTTTGGATTACTTGAAAACTAAAAACGTAAAACTTGTTATTTATAATGAGGACTTAAAAGAATTACAATTTGCAAAATAACTTAATGGGGGGCCAAATGGCTCCCATTTTTATTTAGAAGTTATAAATTGTTTCTGAATTAAACAGTTATCTCTAGCAGTAAATATGATATCAAATGGATTTTCACAATGGAAATTATCCTCCATTGGAATAGCATAAACATTCAATGTAAACTGGTCCCTTAATAAGAAGTTCATTTTCTCTGCCATAACAACTTTATCTCGATCTTCAGTCATTGAATTTCCCAACTGTTCCATTTCAACTGACGTTTGTCCTTGAGCCCCGCCAAATACATACTTCAATGGAATAACGACAAACCCTCTTGCATATTGTGGTGACTTAGTGTCATGATAATTCTCATGGAAAATGATTTTGCAGTCTTCAATAAACTGAGTGTTTTTTCTGTAACAAAATTGTCCTACATCTTCAGTTGTGAAGTTTAATGAGATTCTTTCTTGTGGGATAACTTCTTCTCTTTCAAAAAGTTTGTTCTTTCCACTTTCATCAATATAGAGCGGCCTGTTTTCCACTGGACTAATGTTGAATTGTCTCATCTGATAAAAGTAAGTTGGTGTCGTTATTCTTTCAATTGAGTTAAACTGAATTGTGCGAGACTGCTGATTAAAGAAGCTTTCTGCATAATTGTTGAATAGCACAAACTCTTCGAAGTTATCATATCTTCTAACATCCTTAATGATTGGAATCGTTATTGATGGGTCAATCGGAGTTTGCTCAGCTTCAATTAGAGTGATAACATCCTGTAGATGAGTTCGTTCATCTAATAAGAATAACGAGCGATTCTTTTCTGGTATGCTTCTAAATGATATGTCGGCTCTAATGAGATATGGTGATTTAACTTTGAAGTTCTTAAAGCCTGGGTTCAACTTATTCTGTGCAAATACTTTGTCAAAGTTAAATGGGAAAGCCAAAAGAGCTGTTTCATCATTCATGACTTCTTTACCATCTCCTCTATGACTTAACACAATTGGAAGCGGGGCTAATGCAGCTTTTGCCTCTAAGAAAACTTCACTGTAAGTACTGATTAGACTGCTCTGAGTTATATCAACAATATCACTCTTGTAAAATGGTTCATCAAAGTCAGTGTTAAAGATGCTATACCTGTTCATGATGTTTGGCTGCACTTTAGCAATTATATCGTTCTCTGTGAGTGATTCAGTTGTGTTGATCAATATATTTGGGCGTATCTCAATGTAGTTTGGCTCAATGTAATCGAATGAGTCTGAAGGTGACTTAACATCTACGAAGGCCTTAATAATTGGGTCAATGAGTTCATTTTGAGGGTCATCAATTTTTTGGCCATTTGACTTAATAGCTGTTATGAGCAGGATATTCTTATTCATTGATATTTCTTGAAGAACATTGCTGCTAACTGAAGTGTTTAAGTTTGATATGAAGTTACTTGATATAGTTGGGTTTGACCCATATCCTTGAGTTTCATACACATTTGAAAAGAAGATTTTACAGTGCAATAAGCTAATTGGACTGTTCTTCATTATCTGTTCATAATATGAAGGTTGTGTTGATATCGTATATGATTGCAAATATGATGGCGGGGCGTTTTGGCGGATGTCTTCTTCAAGCTCGATGTCATGCCCACCCATAACCGGAAGGATGTTAGTACAGTTCAAAAAGCCTGACTGTTGATTCGTCCTCGGGTCAATCATCCTGTGGCCTGCTGGGAATTGCATGCTCACAATTTGGAAGCGCTCAAACACATTACCGCGACTTCCCAAAGTTTCAATGTACTTGACTACTAAGTTTGCACCAGTTGGAAGCATCCTACCAGTTATGCCGTCACCGAACTTAATGAGGACTGCATTCTCGTTGTTAAGCACTCTAGCTTCAAAGACGCGATCATAAGGACCCGCTAATCGTATGTTGTGGATTTTTTCCCAAGTTTCAGTTACCCCAGTGTTAGCAAAGTGTAATTCAACTTTGAAGAATTGTTCTGACACAATGTTACTAGCATTTTCAACGCTCAAACTATCTATTACGAATGATTCAAATCTTCTACCTTTAGTTAAACCAAACTGTATCGTTACAAGCTCACCTTGAATGACTGGCACTTTGACGTACTTAATTCCATTCCAACCACCAGCTCGTCTAAAATCTTCTAATTTGGCTGGGTCAGCTTTTATGAGTGAGTAAGGCTCTTTGAGTGCACGAGATTCTATAGTTTCGAGGCTAACGAATGTGATACCTGAATTAGTTTTGAACTCAGTTCCTTTTGGGATCATGTATCTGCTATCTGAAGTCCATGGCACTAAAGCTGTAGTTTCAACATATGAGGCTCTTGCGTCTTCAACTAAATCGTCAAAGTTTGAAGGCTGGTCTAAATCGAAAAAAGTGATGCCATAATTTGGCAATCTTTCAACATTGTGTATGTCTGAATGTGATACAACAACATGACCAACGGCACTTTTTGGAAGTTGTCGCTTATACGAAATTAAGTCAGATAAGTGCATTAATGATGACATATTTCTGGCATTGCGCCATTTCTTTTCGTTATAGAGATATTCAAGATAGCGCGCTAATTCGGCATTACCTTCAGATATTACTTGAATTAAGTTACCAATTGTTCCTACGCCAAGAATGTTGGCCCAGTCTTCTTTGACTTGTAATCGTTGGATCAATCTATTATATATAGAAGTCTGATCAAATCTTTTCATAATAATTAGTACATAAAAAAAGAGAGTGAAATATTCATTCCACTCTCTTTCGCACATTTACTTAACAAGGTCATCCGACACTGATGAGCTAGCAAAGTTAACGCATTATTCAGCTATTACAGTTACAGTTACTTTTTTCTCAATTTCACCATATGTTAGTACTACATCAACAGTAGTATCTTCGCTATGATCGGCAGCTTTTAGTTCTAAACTAAATGTGTTTCCATTTTTATTGCCAGGGTTCCAGACAAAATCATCGTCATCAATTCTCTTACCTAAAGTATCAGTTCTAGCAACTTCAAACTTCAAAGTTACATCATCATCTGTTAAATCGGCTCTAACACCATCAACAGCTCTAATGCTAAATTCTGGTATGAGTTCTTCAACAACAACGAAGTTAAATGTTCTCGTGATCAATGAGCCACTTTGTAAAGTTGCAACAATTTGAATTCTATCGCCGACTGATGATACAGTTGGAATTGTGTAGGTGTTCACTACATTTCGAGTTGTGCTGCTTCCATCAACATCTTCAACTGTAATCTCTAATGCAACATCAGCTATTGCTTCTGAAAATCTAAAGCGTAAAACTTCGCCTGTAGTGATATCAGTTCCAGTAAATGGTACTACTACTCCTGAGACTTGTACTTCGGCATTGATGGTTCCAATGATTGGATTATTTGGTTCATCCTTTTCATCTTCATCACCCCAAGTACATCCGAACATAAATATGCTTAAAATAAGTGCTAAGCATGCACCCGTTAAAAATCGAGTTTTCATAACTTGTTTCTCCTATGTGTAGTTAGTTATATTTTAATAGTTAAAATGTAATTTTATTACTAAAAATTAAATATAGTTAATATATTACTATGTTTAGTCCAGCAACAGATTATTTTTGTGAAAAGTGTAAAAATTGGAAAACTTCAGTTTCTAAGAAAAAGTGTGATAATTATGATGGGTGGTCAGAATTGAGGCAACCACAATCTGACTATTACTTGAACCATTGTAGAAATTATGATGAAGATAAAAGTTTTAACATTCAAAAAATAGACGACTTAAAACGGAGTTAAAAGTTTCTGCCTAATTAGCAGCTCTTTTTCTAACTTTTCTTTCTCTTTTTCAAATTTTTCGTTATATTTAATTCGAGCATTTTCCACACGAATCTCATAAATTCTAGTCAATTCTCTTAGTTTTTTCATATTATTTTTGAGCTTATATCCCTTAATAAAGCCCTCTGGTGGCTCATCTCCTAAGTTAACTTTTTTGTTGACTTGTCCATTGTTATACCACTCATACATCATATTAGTTAGTCCTTGAGACTTCTCTAAAAAATTAAGAAGTCATATTATTAAAAGTCAAAATAACTAACTTAATAAATCGAATAAAAGGAGATTAGCAAATTAATGTCTATACCTATATATCCACAGGAAACGTTTGAAAGACAACACAATGGAACAATTTATTACAAAGAGGGAAAACTTAATGACTTCCCGCAGGCTCGTGATGGTATCTTCCAATCATGGCGCTATAACTTTGACGCTGGTAGACAAGTCTTTAGAGCAAAAGATGAAGACGGAGCACCTGGAAAACTCTGGGAAAAAAGACTAGTAAAAGATATCTATGGTAACCCAACTTGGACTGGTTGGATGGAATTGCCAGAAGCTGAAATCAATGGTATTCAAGCTATTGCAATTAATGATAGACCTTTACAACTCCCAAATGCTGATGGAGCTATTAAACTTCAGATTACTCCACAGATAATCGACACATTCACTAAACAAGAAATTTACGACTTAATCTCAAAGAAGATAAACGATAATAATGACAGAACTTACATTTACGTTTCATGGTGCATAGACCCAAAAACTGGTGACTGGTGTGAAACTCCAGAAGATGTTCTTAATCAAACATTCATGGACGGAGGTATGACTGAAAACTTCTATCTCGTTGAACCAAAACCAGGAACAGACTTAGACAAGCAAGAAGCAACTTATTGGATTTGGGACTTACGACAGCATGATAAACATCAAGGAGTTAAGGGTTCAATTCAAGAAGGTTGGATTGAAGTTGGCATTCCTGATATGCGCGCATTCGTAACATATCCAGCACATCATCAGCACACTAACAACTGGAACTATCACTTAAGTGGTGATTTTGAAAGAGAAGCTTGGAATAATGCAAGTGGACTCTTACATGAAGTTAGCGGCTACTTAAATGAGGCTTTTGACGAAACTAGAAATCAACTTGACCATCACATAAATGATATTGGTAATGTAACTTCACCTCACTTTAGTCCTGAGGAAAGAGCAATGCTCGAGTACACTTATGGTGCAATTCAACCTCTTCCAGAAGATAATGATAGATTCATCGCAACTAATGGTGTGTTTGAAAAAGCATTCGAACAAATAGGTGAAGAAGAAGATAAGACTCAAGTTTTAGAAGGTGGAAACTTAAACAAAACTTTCTCAGGAAGAGATAATGATATAGTAATTGACCAATTAGCTCTTGTCTTCAATGAATTCAAAAATAGAAATTGTAGAGTTAAAGAAGTTAAGATTGAGATAAACAATGTTGCAGTCGGAGCATTAAATATTGAAGCTTGGTTTGAAACTGATTTATACTCAGCAACAGGCCACAGACCAAAACATAGGTCAAGAACATTTGACTTCAAAAACACTGTAGATATTTGGAAAATTAAACCACTTGAAACTTTTAACAACATTAGACTAAGAGTTAGAAGTTCAAACTCTGGTGAATATAATACAAACATGCCAATAAATATTGGTAGCTTTAGAATAACTTTCACTTATGCACAAATGCAAACTGTTGATATTGGTGATAGACGAGAAACAATGAATGATCGTCTTGCTCTTAATCTCGTTGGACCAAAATGGGACCCAGACACAGGTGAAGGCGAGCCACTTTATAATGGTACTCCATTATCACACGTTATAACTAAAGGTGAACATCACTTAAAAGCATCTTGGGGCAAAATAGAAGGCGACATCCAAGAACAAACTGATCTCTTTAGAGAGCTTGATGTTCTCTTAGCAAATAAGATAAACATCCCAATGAATGATGATCATGCTAACTGGGATAGAAACCACGAACGCTGGGACATTTACAGAAATGTAGTTATTCCATCATTAATTCAGCAACCTGAAAGTGAATCAAAAAGAATCGTTTGGGTTCCTGGAATGTCAGTATGGAATCCTTCAACACATCCAAATTATGTTGAAACTGGTGTACCACCTGCAAGTCAATATAGTAAACCAACTGGTGTTAATGTTGGTGATGAAATATTCCATGGCTTGTTACCATTTATTGCTTCTTTAGAAAAAGAAGGATTTATAGTATTTAACAGCAAACTAAAAGTTCAAGCAGTTGCATCTTTAATGGATGGTGAAGATAAATACATTCCAATCCATTTTAGAACTGATAATAAATTCATGCCTGCTTCTCCTTCAGTAACTGTTGGCTCTTTTGGCTTTAACAAACTTGATGAAGAAGGTGTTTTAGTTCCTGATACTGCTGGTAGTATGACTGGAGATACAATCAATTGGCCAGGTGCATCATTACAGAAATTTGACAAAGTATTTGTAAGAGGTAACGGAGCTGCTGCACTCACAAACATTAGTGTTGAGCTTTGGGTTATCCAATATGCTGATGTTATTGCTGAAGCTAGAAGCTTAATAAACAGTGACCAATTCCCAGAAGGAACTCTTCTCAATTGGACACAAAATGCGCTTAACTATAACTTAAACACTGATGAAAATCTTAATTACACAATTAGCGGAAATGTTCACGGTTATGTAGTTAAAGACCAAATTGAAAATATTAGCGGAAATGTTACTTCACATGTTGAAAAAGATGTTACATCTACAATCAGTGGCAATCTTAAATTAGAAGTTCAAGAAACAACTGACCAACACTTTATTGGCACAAGAGTAACACAACTTGATGGAAATGAAGAAATTAGTGTTATTGGCAATTATAACTTAACTACTGAGACTAACATGGGAATAACAGTTGATAGTGACGGCTCAGATGAAGATGGCAATTTTACTATTGATGTTGAAAAAGATTTAGACATCAAAGCAACTGATGCTATAATTGAAACTGAACACTTCTCATTAACTAATGCAAAGGATATTAGAGTTGTAACTGAAGAGCTTAGAATTGATGCTGAGAAGTTTAATCTCACCGCTGATGACATAGTTATTGGTGAAGATGAAAGAATTGAATATGGTGACACACATAAATTAAATGTAGTTGACCAAGTTTATGTTTATGAAAGAATTGAAGAACACCCAGAGATAAAAGTTTATGGCCAAGAAATTGATAGTAGATATGCTGGTAGAGAATTTACAGATGCTATATCTGGAGATTTTAAAGCTGTTTCAGTTCTTTTAGAAAATGAAGTTGATGAACGTACTAGAGAGAATGTAAGAATTGAAAAAGAATATAAAGAAGAAGTTGAAAGACTTGATGAAAAAATTGATACTCTTGAAGATTCAATTCCTGGTATTGTTAAAGATAACTTTGATGAAAACATTAAACCTTATATAACTGAAGAAGATATAAGAGATGAATTTTATACTAAAAAAGATGTTTATACTAAAACTGAAACTGTTTCAACAATTCATAGTGAAGCCAATGAATGGGCTTCATATAGCATTGAACAGTTTGATTTAGTTATTGAAGATAATGTTAAATTTAATGAATGGCTTAATGATGGCACATTTGAATTAGCTGAAAGAATTCTCTTTAAGCAACCAACAGATGGTGTTAACTATTCTTATGTTAAACCTGAAAATGATAGAAAAGTTATTGACTTCAGTAACATCAAATTCATTAAGGGAGAAGAATATATTGCTCCTATTGACTTAAATGAAGCTGAATTTAAAAATGATTCTTATGATAATATGTTACTTGAAAATATTGAAATATTTGGTAACTTACACAAGAAAGAAACTTATCTCAATGCTTATGGAAGTAGCATTAAAACTTACACAATTGATAAAGTTGGTGATGCTGGTACAACAACTATTGAGCTTGACAAATATCATTCAGTTTACAAAATAGTGCTCTTAGTAGATGCACAAGTTCAATTTACAAATGTGATAAATGGAAGACATTACACATTCTATGTTGAACAAGGCAAAGACGGACAAATTTGTAACTTCAAAATCAATAACCACTTACACAATGCAGTTGACTTATATGAAGTTGGATTAGAGAACTTAGAAATAAACGCAATGAGTGTGATTCATGCAATTGGTTATCAAGAAAATGATAGAAATGGTCTCGTTATTAAACAGACTACACCAAATGTTAAGAACATTGTAATTGATGGTATTTCAATTCTCTTAGGTAATATAAAAGGAGAATTCCCTCTTAATTCAACATTTAGAGGTACTGAAGATGCAGTAAAACTTTTTAGTAAAAATAAAGACTTAATGTCAATGGGAGACTCAAGATTTAGAAGTCTCGAACTTGATAGAGAAAAAGTAACATACATCGTTAGACGACCTGGAGAAAAAATCTTCATTAATTCATTATTCACTAACAAGGATGCTGATAGAGATCCTAACTTAACAACTGATAGTGAATTAAGTGGAATTTGTAACGGTTGGACTCACAACTATGAGCTCGGCTATGACTGGGAAATCATTGACGTTGCTAAAGAAAACTCATCAGAATTTGCTAATAGAGTTCTAGCAAGAGGTCGTGTAATGATGGGTGAGCATGACAAAGTAGATGGAACAGGTAACGTATTCGTATTCCCTGAAGTTAAAGACACTGATACTGGAATTTATGACTTAAGAATTGACTTTAGACCAGTTCCTCATATAGTTACTGTTGATATAAACAGACACTTACCAAAGAACTTAATTCATTCATCTCATCATTTATATGATGATAGTGGCTATAATATGAAATTCCAATCATATTATGACGAAATCAAATTTGAACTTAATTTAGTTCCAGATGCTGGTGATGTTGGATATTTCATTCACAGTCTCAAAAACAACACGGGTGAAAACACAAACAGACATATAATTAAAAATAAGTGGGACTTTAAAATTACAAGAATGCCTGTTAGAGGAAAAATTTGGGATGATAAAACTTATGAAGGTAATGCTTTAACTAGCATTGATGCAAATTATGTGCCAACAATTGATGAACCTGCATTAGGAAAATTTAGTCAAGTATTAGTAATGACACCATTTATTTATAGAAAAATATTCTATAATGGAACTAAACCTGAATTATCAGTTGTAAATAATTTCACATCTGATAAGAAAGAATTGATTTATTATGAAGACGATACTTTAAACAAAATTGATATCGATTTTATAAATAAAGAATTCATGATCAATAATGATTGGTCACAAAATCCTTTAATTAGACCAGAGCCTGTGTACATAACAATGTACGACACAACTCAGATTAAAGTAATATTGTTCAAACATTCAGATGATATTACAGCTCAATTATCACAAGCTGAAGTAATAAATATGTACAAGTTTGGTATTAAATTATTAGAAAAACCTGGAGATAGAGATTTCTTAATAATTCCAGGTGCTCCTGATAATAAAAACGTAGTAAAATTAAGAGTTGTAACTCCATCAAAAGCAGCTGGTTCAACACAAGCATTTGATATGGAAGGAAAAACTCCAGTTTATGGTGATGAAAGCCTCTGGTATGAATATACTTTCAGACAATTAGTTAAATTAGAAAACATGAAAATTGTTCAAGATTTAGCTTGGCTTGACACAAATGTTGGTGGACAACCAGTTAACACACCAAGAGCTGAAGAACGAGAATTATTTGATAACAGCAGATTGATATTAAGAAAATCAACTATTAGAAAAGAAGATTATAGATTTAGAATCATGTATCATGATGATGAAACATTTGTAACAAATGGCCCATCATATAGAGATGGAACATGGGAAATCATTAATCAAGTTCCTTATGCTGGTGGTGATGGAGCTGTAGCAACAATTAAAGAAACTATTCCATCTAATGATACTTGGAATGATGAAAAAAACAGAGACGCAATGGAAAGAGTTGATATCTATGTTGAAAGAAGAGGAACATTTACACTTAAATTTACTAATGCATTTGACCCATCACAAACTGTTTATCAAGACATTAGGGTTGAAGTACATCCTGAAGCAGCTGTAATGGTTGCTCCTGTTACTACAACAATTGGACAAACTTATACACCAGAAATTATTTGGCAAAAGGGCGGCTTTGAGTCTGATGCTAATACACCAATTAACTACTTAGAAATTGATGATACTACAGGAAATTGGACTTATGATGTTCCTGTTGATAGAAAAACTTATGGTCCATTAGGATTAGACCCAAGTCAAGATGCTGGTGCAATTGATGAACGTTATCTTTCACAATTTGGATTAAAAATTGGAGACCTATGTACTAGAGCTAGATTTGTAAAACCTGGTATGAAACATTTTGAAGAAAATAGTTTCTTTGAACCTGTAAAAGGACCAGCATTATCTAATGAAGATAGTAGTATTAATGTTTATGTAACTGAAGAGCCTGTAATTATGAGTAATTTCTTAGGAACAATGGGTGTTAGCCAATTGGATAACTTCAACTTACAATTCCAACCAAAATCACCAAGATTTAACACAGCAAATAAATCATTAGAATTTAGAACAAGTACTAATGTTGGTGGAATTACATTGATACCAGAAGTTAAACATGACCATTCTTACATAACTGTTGGAAATAAATTCTATGATTTTGAAGTATTTAAAGATGACGTAGATGAAACAACAATTCTTAATGTTTCAGCAAACCCAGCAAATAAACTTGTTATGGCTGAATCAAACATAGTAATAACAGTTACATTTGCGATGAATTATAGAGTTCATGATGATACATTAGCAATAATTAGAGCACTTCCACATTATGAGGAACTTGTGTCAACACCTGGTAATATCTCATCTGAAAGTGTATTTAGATTCGTGTTTAAGATGCCATATCGTAATTTAAGTCTCGATATTAAGGCACAGAAAATATAAAGGAGAACAACTTAAATGAGTTATAGAATAACAGAAGCTGATAGAAAACATATTTTTACTATTGATGATCTCACATTCACAATTGAACAGGAACCTAATTCTGATAGATTTAGACTTGTTTTTACTGACAAAGATCAGCTCGATATAAAAGTCGGCTTACCACATTATAGATTGATTTATAATAGAAACACAAATGAACTTGGTTATGGTGTGTTAGACCCAGAAAGCAACAAAGAAGTTTGGATGGGTAATGTGGTAAAAGTTGGTTGGGATGATGAATTACGACCAGTTTTTGACGGTAGTAGAACTTATGAAGACTTAAGCGGAGAAGAACAAGTTGTTAAATACTTAACAGCTATACAACGCTGGAGATTAAATGACAAAGAAACTGATAATGTAGCAATTCATGAATTAAAAGATGAGATTGATGTAACACATCTATCATATTTAGAAGTTCTTGGTAAAACAGAATTATATGATGACTTAATTGTACACGGTATTACTGAGTTCAAAGGAGCCACAACATTTACTACATCAGGTTTCACATCAGTAAATATAAGCCAAAATCTTACAGTGGGAGGGCAAACGAGTCTTGCTAACACTCAAGTAACTGGTACATTTAAAGTAATTGGGGATAGTGATTTAACTGGTGATTTAACAGTTGATGGTGATACTACACTAAACGGTAATGTAAACATAAATGATGAACTTAGATATGAGCCAAATGCTGATGAAAATAAAGATGGACGAATAACTATTGGGGCAGATGTAGTTGGTAATTATGCTCAATTTGAAAATATTCATGTAACTGGAAGACTTTGGGTTAACGATGAAAAAGATGGTGATGAAGCTGCAACTGAAATAGAAAATTTAACAGTTGATAATCTCATAACAACCAAAGATTTAACAGTTCAAGAGAAAGTTACTTTGCAACAAGAACTCACTTTAACTGAAGACTTAATAATGGATAATGCAACTATTAGAGGAAGCATTGTTGGGGAAAGAGCTGATTTTGATGAAGGGGAAATTAAAGAGTTCACTTCAGATGACATTACAGTCAACAACAGTTTAGTTATTGATGGCAACACTGGTTTATTAGAATTATCTTCTGGAGCAAAACTTCGTGGTGAAGATGCTGAGTTCATTGGAACTGTTGAAGTAAATGGCACATTACAAACGGATGAAGTTAAAACTGATAGAATTATAACTGCTGGATTAGCTTTACGAGATACTGATGATGAATTAAGTGACTTAACTTTAAGCAAACTTAATGCTGATGAAATTGATGTAAATGCAAACGTTTCAATTGGTGGAGATTTAACTGTAGCTGATGTCACTTCAAATAAAATTGTAGCTAAAGAAATTGAAATAGAAGAAAAATTAACAACTGAACATATTGATATTAGTGGCAAGTTTACAATGACTGAAGGCGGAGAAATTGATGCTGAAAAATGTGACATTACTATTAAAGATGTAACTGCTAGTAATGTGAAAGTAAATGATTTATTAGAAGTTAAACGAATTAAAATATCAGATAGTCCAGATTTAGTAATTGATGAAAATGAATTAGCAGCTGAAAATGGTAGATTTACTGAGAATCTTATTGCTGAAAAAACAGCAACTATTAAGAATTTAACAGTTACAGATTCACTAACTTTATTTGATGAAGTTGAGTTCAAAGATCCTGCTGGCTTAGATGATGATAGATTTTATAGAACTAATTTTAAGAAATCAGAAGGAATTCATTGGACTGATGAACAGGAATATATACTTCCACAACAAGTTATATTTGACGTTAATGTGGATGGAATAACTAATTTTGATTTATGGTCAACTGTTTTCTTACCATCACCTTATACCGAAAATAATATAGTTCATGAATTAGCTGAATGGGATTCAAGTCATGGAAATATAATCAATATTCCAACTGATATTGCTGGTCTTCGTGCTGCTGATCTTCTTGGATATGGCAAAGGTTCATATAGATTAAGATCAAAAAATAATAAATGGCTAAAAAGAGTTACATTAAATTATTTCAGAAATTACACAATAGACATTAGAAATAAATTAGAAGCAGGCGGGGAAAGTTCAACACATCCACTTATTTGTTATAATTATGTAACATCAGGAACTATAAATTTAAATGAAGTTTTTGAAAGAGTTTGTTTTATGGATAATTCCAACGTTAGTTCTATCACAGATGTTATTAAATGGAAATTACTCACTAAGAAAGGCGCAACTTTAGATATTTTAGGTGGTAACATTTATAATTTAATAGTTGCTGATTCTGCTGAAGAAGGCGACATAATAACTATTGTGGCAATTGATGAGAATCGTGGTGATAAAATTGGTAAAACAGATTTTAGAAAAGTCATTAATTTGATTTATACAGAAGATTTAAGTGCTACCATAAATGACCAATATTTAAACTAATTTAATAAGGAGATAAATATAGATGCAACCTGAATATTATCTTGTTGATAATACAATATATGTTCAAGACGATTTTGAGAGAACACCAAAACATAAAGAGAGTGAAAAAAGACCTGTCTATATTTTGAATAACAAGGTTCTCTTTGAAAATGATGTCATACATAAACAAAGACCAATTATTAGATTAGCACAACTCAGAAAAGAAGTCACTCTAATAGAAGCAGATAGACCTGAATATCAAATTCTCTATGATGAAGCTCAGAATAGAGAATATAAGATTATCTTCAAAGCTTTAGTTAACACAAAGATTCGTCTTCCTGTTGAAACATTCTTATACAACAGGAAAAAGCCAGAACTCTTTTGTGAGGCTGGAACAAACTTAATTCTTAGCATAACTATTTCAAGAGATAAAAACAGAACTATCGCTACATTGGAATGTGGTGAGCTTTTTGATGATACTAAAATCCAGAAACGAATTGATGAGGTTAGCGGAAAGCTTGAAGCAGTCTCTGGCACATTAAAAGCAATTTCTGGAATTATTTTAGAATTAACTGGTGAAGTAAATTATATAAGTGGAGATACAATTTTTATTAGTGGTGATAATGGAAGACTCATTTTCACACCCGATAATGTGTACCTTAATGAATTAGAAGCATCCCAAAGAATGATTCTCTTTGGTGACAAAATAGATTTAGGAAGATGGTAAAATATGGCAATGGTAGCAACAACTAGATATGGACCAACGGTGCCTCAACCTGATGATCTCGAAAGATTTCAATTAGGATTTTGTACTACAACTAATGAGTTGTATATAAAAGATGGCGATGATAGAATTATAAACTTAACAAAAGGTAGACCTGAACATTGGTTAGATTTTGGTGAAGTAACTATAAATCTTCCAGAAGAGAATGATGAACCAAGATTTTATGAGTTAGCAACCATCAATAATGTTGACTTTACGAAGAATATAACGTTAAAATTTGATGTAACTTATTATCATAAAGTACGTTCAAATTCAAATCCTCTTGATGCTGAGTTCACTACTGAAATGATGATTGGAACAGTGTTCACATCAATTGATATAGAAAATGAGCAACGAGATATAAATATCTACGGAGCCATTACTAATTTATTAAATAAGGACCTTCATATCTGCATTAACGGCCCACAAGCTGCTACAGATAAGATAACTTTATATTTCGTTGCAGATAAATGCAGAGGTGGATATTGCCGAATAAATAACGTTGAGATTTTTAATAATCCAAACGCTAAGGTGAGATATATGAGACCAAATGTAATTGAGTTTGTTGGAGAAATATCTTCAATTAATGGCTTATTTCCATTTATGGTTCCACCAACTAATGGTTAAACTTTTTTGAAGGAGAAAAATATAAAATGATTGTACAAATAAAACGAGGCGAAGGTGCTCCTGGTTATTTATCACAAGTTGCTGGCAATTACTTAACTGATAACAGTATCTATGATGGACAATTAGGATTTGACTTACGTAGAAAAGATCTTTTTATTGGTGATAAGGATGCAACTGGTTATATAAACAGTTTTATTGATAGTAATGTTGTTCGTTTTGCAGGACATGGCTTTACTAATGATGCAATTTTTGATTGGCTCGGTGATGATAATTTATATCAAAGAACAGATGCTGAAGGCATACATAAAGGTAAACGACGCGTTACTCAAATTGTTACTGATTACTTAAATAGAACCCAAGGTACTGTTACATTTAATCCAGACGGCACTATTAATTTTGGCGCGGAGCCTGATGCCCCACAAAGTGATTATAGAAACTTATTTGAAGTTTTAAGAAGATCTTTTGTAGACTGGGAAAGATACGGAAAACTTCCTGGCTGGGCTCCTATTGGAGATCAAATCCCAAAAACATGGGAAAAGAAAGAAATTGATGATTACACAACAACTAGCGGTAATTTTGGACCAAATGTAGATTATTCAAATGACAAAACTATTAGTGGTTGGATTGATTATAATTATGCTAGACAAGAATATGTTGATGATAGATTTGAAGAAATTTGTAATCAATTAACAAAAACATGGACAGCAGAATATTTTGGAAATACATTCGTTAGACAAGAAGTAGAACATGGAAATACAAAACATTTCCATAAACAAAATAGTACTGGTGTTGAAATGAGCACAGAATTTGACGATTTACTTAATGAAATTATTTTAAGTAATGGTGGTCAAAGACTTACAACAAAAAGAATCAGTAATGCTAATGCTAGAAGCATAAGTATGTCTTCTGAAAATATAATTTTTTCAAAAGGTGGTACTGGTCCTACTAATGATGGAGCAGTATTTGAAGTAGCTGGTGGCCAAATTTGGTTGGGTGCTCCTGGCGGAACAACTGAAAGACCCAATGATACAGCTGTTACTTATGGACAATTTAAAGATTTAGAAGACCATGTTAGAGGCGAAGATCTTGAAATAACTGTTGACAATAGATTATCAAAACATGATAGTCAAATATTAAAATTATTTGGTTTAGCTTCTGAAGCAACATTTGTAGCATTTAAGAGAAATACATTTGCTGAAATTGAAGCACTACCAGGAAGTTTTTACTACAATCCATTCTTCTATGAAAATATTGGTGGTCCAACTGGGCAAGATGGTTTCCCCACTAATCCAACAACAAATCCTTCTTGGGTTTATAATCGTGAAGCTTGGATGCCTGCTGGATTTAATTATGAAAGTACCTTAACAACACCAAAAGTTACAGATATTAATGACCAAAACTGGGTTAGTGGTGTAATCAAAGGTGATAGTATTAGAAAAAACTTTGAGAATTATAAAGCATATCAAGATGCAATGAATGCTCCTTCAGGTTCATTAGATAAAGTTATAGTAGAAGCAATAATTGAACATTTTGATAATCAAGAAGAGATTGTATGGAGACCACGAAATGGTACTCAATTCAATGTTCCATCTCTTAAGGGATTATATAAAATTGGTTTAGATAGAGAATCATCAACAAAAAGTTACAAAGATCATGTTTGGAAATATTGGACATGGGATTTTGGAAAAGATAGGAGTGATTTAGTAGGAACACAAAATGGTTTTAAATCAACAACTCTAGATGCATACATTAAAAGACGTTATGGCGTTATTTTTGGAGATCAAAGACCAGGTGGAAAATTAAGTTATTCAACTGGCGCAGGTGGCACAACAGCAACTGTTGAAATGGAAGATATAGTTACTTTTGCTAATAAATTAGAAGTAAGAGTAGCTAATTATTGGGAAGAACCAGGTGATGAACATAGACAAGGTCGTATTTGGTACAACTCTAGTGATGCAATAGACCCAACAACAGGTAGACCATTTTATATGGATTGGCAATATATGGCTGACAGAGTTAATGTTCCTGATGGTGTTACAACTGAATTTGATAACGAAGGATATTTGAGAATTCATGAGAACTTCGTTCTTAATCAAGGAAGATGGCAAGCCTAATTTAATAACCTTCTAAAAAGTTTACAGAGGTAGTCGAAAGGCTACCTCTTTTTTTTGGTTAATATAATTGTATGGAAACGTTGTACATTAGCAACCGTTCAGACACATTCTTTCTTGCTAGGTGGCTTTGGCTCAAGAAAAAGATCAGTCAAACGGAAATGGTTGAGCTTGCTAAAACTAAGACTTTTGATGAACTTATTGAGATAATAAGCGATCATGGATTCATGGTTAAAGTTAGAGGCAACAAAAAAGCAACGTATGCACCCACAGATTCTGAGCTTTTCGATTAGATATTTGAACGATATTTGAGCTCTTCTTATATTATATTATAACGGAAGGAGAGTTAAATGGGAGTATCAAAGTTTAATAATTACGAAGTTTCATATCTAAGAAAAGAAATTATGCAGGCAGTTAAAACACTTGAAAAGCATGCCGGCATTAAAATTGAGCTTGGTAATATCCGGTTCACTGAGAACGAATTCTCCACAAAGATGACAGTTAAAAGATTAGATTACGCCGGCGAAATGACGGTGTGTCCAGTAAAAGAAGCGAAGGCGGCTCGATCAATTAGAGTCAACCATGGTGCGACTTTTCATACTGGCCCAGTCATTGGTTCGCTGGTTGATGTCCTCGGAATTGGCGAGGCAAAGATTATCGACTTCAATAGTCGAGCGAGCAAAGTGCCTTTCATCGTTGAGACTACAACAGGTGCGAAGTACCGCACTTCTCCAATGACGATTAAGGCTTTTCTATGATGGCGATATCTGCTATCATTGGATTAGCACATGAAGGCTTTAAGGCCAACTGGAAAGAAAATGAGCTCAGAGTTGAGAGGCCATTCTATCCAGAGCGTATGGCTGGAAATATGTCACTTCGGGAATTTTTCCGAGTGATGGAGGAAGATGCAAAAGAGGATGTTAATATAACTAAATAAAAGGAAGCCACTTCCTATTCTGTGTTACCAATGCCGATCCTTCCCGGGTTTATGAGGAATAAGATCATGGGTGAAAGCTACGGTAACGGGCTGGATTATAAGATGGCTAAGTGGGAATCGCGCTGCCACCAGAAATGAATTGCCGAATCGCGGAGAGAAAACTTCGATAACAAATGTAGAGCATTTATGAAAGTAAAAGGATTCGGGCTAACCTGGTTAAAGATTAGCCCATTTTTATCGGGAATTAGGTTAGTGGCTATACCGCTTGGTTTGGGACCAAGATGTCCCCGGTTCGAGTCCGGGATTCCCGACTATCACTTTTAAGGGAGCTAAAATATGGCAACAAGATCACTGATAAATGTTAAGTGTTCTGATGATAAAATCAGATCAATTTACTGTCATTGGGATGGTTATGGCCATCTTCCCATTCTTCAGGAACATTACAATTCACAGGAATTAGCAGATACACTCGTTTCACTTGGTGATTTGTCCTCATTAGGAGAACGGCCATCACCTCGTATGGGAGAGCATCATGATTTTGAAAGCCCAATCAAGGGCGTGTGTGTTTCATACTGTCGAGATCGTGGTGAACCCTGGGATGAAGATAAACCTGGACTTTCCTTTTTTGACAGAGTAGCCAAAGAAAAAGACGGCTCGCCTTGGTGGAACCCGCCCCGGAGAAATGGCTCTGGATATCGTGAGTTTCATTCGCTAAATGCAGCACGCAGGCAAGATCGAGGACAGCAGTTCATTTATGAGTGGGATGGAGAATGGACACAAGTAAAAGTGTGATTAAGGATTATATCAAGTACGAAATGGACGATAAAATCTTTGATGAAATTACTGATGACTTCAAGGATGCAATCGCCAGTGTGATGCAGAAGTACATTGAAACGAGAGAGGACGTAATGTCAAGCGCACTTGATGCTGCTGTAACACAGATTAAGAATCAAGTGTGGTAACATTCCCCGGTAGTGAAATTGGTTATCACAGCAGACTTTGACTCTGCTGATGGAGGTTCGAACCCTCCCTGGGGAGCTACAAAAACATAATTTTAGGGAGAATTATGGAATATGAATCATCAAATCATTTCCCTTCTAAATTTTTGCAAGCGGCCACACACGTTGTACTGGAAAGCTTGCGCATACCGTCTTATATTATACATGAGGAAACAAAATGAAAACACAGGTAGAAGTTAAACTCAACTTACCACATTCAAATAAGATGACATTTGATGTTGATATCTTGAGAGGGAAACATAGTTACAAAGCCCGAGTTGAGATGTACGTTCAGGATGAAAAATCACAATACATAACGGGTGAAGGACCAAACATTGATGAGGCTGTGGAAGCTCTTCTTCAAAAGATGGACTTCTATAATGAAGGATGGCGGAAATGAATTTCTTAAAAAGAGCAACTGATTACACTGTCTTTCTTGAAGGAAGCAGAAAATGTTTTAGGTCAAAAAACTACAACTATGACTTCAACTTAAAGAATGGCTATTTTGCTCGCTGGGGAGAAAAAGAAGAAGATGACCCAGAGATGTCAATTTATGGGCCAGAGATCCTCGACATTGAAGTCACAACTAAGTGCAACGGAATTGATGGAAAACTCTGCGCTTACTGCTACAAGTCAAACACACCCAAGGGAACTAATATGTCTCTTGAAACTTTCAAAAAGGTGATAGATGAAGTCAACTTTAATCAGCAACTAACTCAAGTTGCTTTTGGTTTAGACAGCACAGCAGAAGCCAACCCAGACTTGTGGGCAATGTGTGACTACCTCAGAGAAAATCACATCATACCAAATGGAACAGTTGCACAACTCACTATGGCAAATGCAGTTAAGATAGTCCAGAACTTTGGTGGGGTTGCAATAAGCTACCATTCTGATTTTGAAGTGCTTGCTGACACTGTGGATTTGCTTAACAAACTTAAAACTGAAAGGGATGATTCATCCCCCTTTTATCTCATAAAGAAAACGCTACAACAAATAAACATTCACTTTATGATATCCGAAGAAACTTATGAGGAATGTCTTAAGTTAGTCGAAATGATTAAGACTGATGCTCGATTTGAAGGACTAAATGCAGTCGTCTTGCTCGGGCTCAAAAAGTGCGGTCGAGCTGAAAAGGGATTCAACCGGCTTAGTGATGAACACTTTTCTAATCTCGTTAATCTATTTATGTCAAACTCAATTGGTTTTGGATTTGATTCCTGTAGTGCAAATCGTTTTGAAGCTTGGGCACGAGATGATGTGTCAGAAAAGATTGGCAAAAGATGGGAAAAAGATTCTGACCCAGATAGAGATGGTGGAAGCTTTGCCAGAAATGCTTATATCGAAATGCAAGAAGAAAGACTGAAAGAATTGATTCAGATGATTGAACCATGTGAAAGCGGGTTATTCAGTTCTTATGTAGATGTTAACGGAAACTTTTATCCCTGTAGCTTTAATGAGAAACCTTGCTACAAATTTGATGTTATCAACGGTGAATCATTGGAAGATTTCAAAGACAAGCCTGTTCGTTTCAAACATCATTGGGATTTTGGATTAGAATTATGGAGAATGAAACTGCGTGAATCAAAAAGAAGCTGCCCGGAATACGAAGTATAGTGAATTGGAGAGCCCATGCATTGGATGGTGATTTTCATTTTGTTTATATTAGCTTGTATTGTCGCATTCTGTATTGGGTTAGGCAACGGGGGTAACTAATGTGGCTCGCAGTAATTTATATGATCCTTTGCCTTTGTGCTTATGGATTAGGATATATGTGGAGACATTTATGAGTGGTGTGTTTATTACAGTTTGCATCTTGATATTCTGTGCTGGAATGATAGCGGGAATTATATTGAGATGCTTAAAAATTAAGTAGGAGGAAATAATGTATAGTCAACTTATTGAAACTATCATTACTATCGGGATGCTCCGCATCGCCATAACTGCAGTTGGATGGGTAGCTGCTATCGGGTCAATTATCTTATGGATTCGTATTGGTTATGGAACGAGCACTTATCAAAATTACAAGAAGCTTTTTCCAGTTTCAAGTTCAATATTTTTGACTTTACTATGTATCTTCTGTATATCAGTTTACAACATACCTCATTTGAAAGAGGAAGTAGTTGTGGCAAGACAAGTAGCGATAGTGTTGGATGATTATGCTGAGAGAAATCCAGAGAGTGTCTACAATCCTGATATTGCATTGACAGCGTTAGATTCAACTATCAAAGGTATAGTCAACACAGCAGTTAATCTACCAGAATATATAAACAGATTGGCTTCCGGACTTGAAGTAATGACGAGGCCTATAGCTGAAAGGCCAATTGAAGAGTTAAGTAGGGCCGAATTAGAGCAGCGTTTACGAGATGCTGAGAGGAGACGATAATGAAAATAAGAAGCGGATTCGTTAGTAATAGCTCTTCATGTTCATTCTGCATAATGGGTGAATGGTTAGAAGAGTTTAATGAAGAACTCGAAAGCAAGGCTTATAAATTAGGTCTTGACATTTATTCACCACCAGAAATGGATGGCGTTTATATTGGTTTAGACATCTCCAAAATGGGTGGAGATGAAACTAAAAATCAGTTTTCTGAAAGAGCTAAAAAGCTCTTCGATGAGCTTGGGATAGAAAGTAATCCAAGCATTCTCAGTAATGCATGGTATGATGGGTAATAAATATGAAGATAAGAAGCGGATTTGTCAGTAATTCAAGTAGTAGCTCATTTTTAGTTGCTCATAGAATTCATGGGAAAGATTTGGAACAAAAGATTAAGAAAATATTTGGTGAATGGCCGAAAGATTACCCGATTAAGCTTCCCGATTTTTCAAAACATATTTATGACACTATTAGAAATGAAGATGAAATAAAGACGAGAGATGATTATGCTGAATATGAAGGATATGATTCTTATGAAGATTGGGATGATGGTGATGAGGAGATTTTAGATCTTCTTGACAAAGGCTTTACAGTTAGATTCTGTAGTTTTTCAGATGATGGCGGAGAACCAGAAGATTACATCCTATGTAACTCGGACATTCATTATTCTGATCATGAACTCGTGTTAAAACAAGAAGGAGGATATTGATGAAAATTAGAAATGGATTCGTTAGTAACAGTTCTTCAAGCTCTTTTCTAATTCTTGGTGCGCATATCACTAAGGCGGACTTTGCCGAATTGATAGATTACCAGTTAAAAGAAGATGAAGAATTAGACGATATTGATCTCTATGATATGATTGCATTTGCTGATGAGGGTGAATTATCTTATATATCATGTGAGGTGGCACCTGATGGTGATTCAGTTTACGTTGGGGAAAACATTAGCTTGAAAGGATTCTATGGATTTGATGAAGTTAGTGAAATTGACCCAAAAGAGTTTATCAGCCAATTACAAGCTGAAACTCCGGCAATTAAGTTGATTAAGAAGAAATGGCCCATCAAATTGTTTATGGGTATTGAGGAAGGCTAAAATGAAGATTAGGACAAGTTTTGTTAGTAACAGTTCAAGCAGCTCGTTTATAGTTGGTTCAAATTGTAGCTCATTTGAGCAAACGATTGAAGACAACTGGGAAGAGATCTTTCCAGCACATGGTGCGGCTCGTATGCTCATCAGAGAGCTTAGACGATACGCCGTTTATGAACTTGAGGACCACAACACTTGGCCTGATTGGAATAGCTTTTTAGTTCATGTCAAGAACAACTGGTGGAGTGAAGGACTAACTGAGGAATGCGAAGCAATTTGGAAGCCATTCTTTGACAACTGGAAGTTTGTGCATGAAGTTACGATTAAAGATGGTGGTGATGGTGGCGGCAGAATTGAAGGCGCATTGAGAACTGCTATGCCAAAAGAGTTCAAAGACAAGAATATTGAAATCAAATTTTGGAATTGATTATGTATGTCGTTGCAATTGATTTTGAATGTGAAGCAGGATTTGGCGTTAAGCCTGAGCATTTTCATGTGTTCTTGACTAGAGAGGATGCAAATGCTTTTGCCGACAAAAAGAATGCTGACATTCAAGTGAGATACAAACCAGACTACTATTGGCAAATTAGAGTACAAAATGTGACATCATCTTTTGAAGAGATGATTGAAATGTTTCAGCGTCAAAAAGATAGAATGACTATTCATTTTAAGGGTGACCAATTTAGTGAATATGTTGATTCTGAAAATGGAGAATTATTTGATTAGGAGAATTTATGCTGTGTGGTTGTAAAGAGCCCTGCTTTGAAAATGGAAAGTCTTGGGGACATTTAGAAGGTGTGATGTGTGATTTTCTCAGTGAGAACGTCTGTGGTAAAACTGGCTTAGAAGTAAATGTGTACACTTCGGCCGAACAATATGAGGAGGCTAAAAATGCTGAAAATGGGCAAGTATAAACATTATAAGGGTGGCATTTACACAGCCATTCATACAGCACGACACACGGAAACTGATGACTGGTTAGTCATATATCAGTCTGAAGGTGGACAAATTTGGGCTCGTCCAATTGAAATGTGGACTGAAAAAGTAAATGTTAATGGAGAATGGGTTAGCCGATTTTCTTATATAGGAGATTAAGATGAAAGTTAGAGCAGGTTTCGTTAGTAACAGTTCAAGTAGTTCGTTTCTCGTTTTTGGTGGAGAAGGTATTTATGTAATTCCTCACATGCCAAAGATGTATAAAGACCCAAGCACTTTATATGTGCCTTTCACATTTGGTGGTGAGGTTGATTTTGGTAGGCAGCGAGAAAACTACAAAGACTTCGGTAGCCGACTAAACTTTGCTTGGCTTTTAGCGGAAAGACTTCAAAGAGTTAGGATAAATAAAGCTGCTGATTTTCATAAAGACTTCGTTAAGAATATGAGTGATGATGTTAGAAAGATTTATGACAGAGATGTTGATGAAGTATTGATGCTTGAAACTGTGATTAAAGACAACATTCCAAATGTGACTAACATCAATTGGCTTTTAACTGAAGAAAACTATTCAATGAATAAGGCCAAAATGAGCGGGCATATCGATCATCAGTCACAGTGGTTTGATAGAACTGATAATTACTGGATGATTTTTGAAGACAATGACTCAATTTTCCATTGGTTATTTGGTGAAGGAAATTATGTTGCAAATCGTTCTGATGAGTATGGTGATGCCGACGAATTAGAAGTGGATCATCGCATGGACTATTCATACGATTTACAAGATGATGATGGAAAATATGTAGACTTATATTGGAGCAGGTGGGATAATCCTGAAAAGTTTGATGAAGACGGAAACTTCCTCGGAGATAGCACTAAAGTACAAGCGTAAGTTTCCTCGCATTGGACACTTACCGAACTCGAAGGGATTGACTAAAGATGATAGAAAGAATGACATCTTCTGTCCTTCTGGGCCAATTCTAATGACTGAAAAAATGGATGGAGAATGCACTGTAATTGGTTATGATTACGTTCATGCTCGAAGTTTAGACAGTGATCAATCAGCCAAATGGAGACGGGACATCAATTACATAGCGAGAAAATTGTTCTGTAACATTCCACCTGAAATGAGAATCATTGGTGAAAACTTGTATGCCTGTCATTCGATTAGATATTCTCATGTTCCGCTATTTCAAGTGTTTATGATTACGGATAAGTTTGGCGTTCTATCTTGGGAAGAAACGATGGAATGGTGTGAATTGCTTAATTTGGAAACTGTGCCTGTTATTCTAAATAGCGCAATGCCAAGAGGTTTGCCTGAAAGAGTTTGGAAAGATGCATTTAATGAAGAGCATCATGAAGGTTATGTGTTAAGAAATGCCGATGAGTTTCTTGAAGCTGATTGGGATGAAAATATCGCTAAGTACGTTAGAGCTAATCATGTTCAAACGGATGAGCATTGGACTAAAAAATGGGAAAAGAACGAAGTATATGTTAGTGGAGTAGATAAATGGCATTAGTAGTTATGACTGTGGGAATTCCTGGTAGTGGGAAAAGCCACTTAAAAGAGCAGTTGGAAAAACGATTAGACGATCTCGTTAATATAGAACCAGACGATATTAGAAGAGAAGTTTTCGGTGATGTGAATGAACAGCGTGACGGACATAAGATATTCAAGATTGCTGAGGAAAGAGCTTTAGATGCTATCATCGATGATAAGACAGTGTACTTTAATGCGATGAATATATCGTTTAAGAATCTCGTTAGATACAAAGCGATTTTTCCATGTAAAGTCATTTTCATCTTAATGGAAGACAGTAAAGATTTGAAGCTTTGTCAGAAGCGCGTAGCAACTGATTTAGAAAAGGGAAAGGATAGATCAGCTTTGACTGATAGTATCATCGAGAATAAGTTCATTAAATATCACAACTGTATTGATAGAATTGAAAATAGTGATTTGGTGTATCATAAATATGATGGAGATATAGAAAAGCTGATTGATTTCATTAACGTAAATAGGTAAATTGAACTAAATGAATAGGAGCCTAAAATGATTATAGAACGACTTAATGAAGAGTCTGTTTACCTAGAATACGCAGATGAAATTGTATATTTTTATTTCTCAGAAGACGTTAGGTTGAACTATCAAATATATGTATCTCGTTTTCCTGAGGATTATAGAGCAGCAGCTGAATATCTCCATTTGAACAACGTACCAATATGTTGTTTCAAAGTGATTGCACCAAAACCAACTTGGATGAAGTTGAGAAGCGAGAAGGAGATAGCGGCAAGAAATGGTGTCTTCCCATTTGAAGATCAAGAATTATCTACAAATGACGGACCAATTGGTTGCCATCCAGACTTATGGGAAGAAGAATACTAAACTGTTTTAAGACTGAAATTGAAAAAATCAAAACAGAATATCTACGCATCGATTGTAAAGCACTTCTAATGGAATGTTCTGATTACATTTGTGATGCGCCGGCAAGTAGCAGCGGGAAATATCACCCACCTTGGTCAAACGGGGTGGGTGGTCTTTTAAGACACACGAGAGCCGTTTGTAAATTGACTGAACTAATGTTACAGCAAGACCCAAAGTATGACAATGACATAGAATGGGACATCATTTACATTGGTGCTCTTCTTCACGATATGAAAAAGTACACTGAAAAAGATCAGAAGTACATTCACAATGAACATGCTATTATGATGGGTGATGCTATTAGAAGCAAGTTTGCTGATTCTATTTATTGGCCATTGATAGCCGATATAGTTGACACGCACATGAGTCGTTGGCACACTGATAAGAATGGAAAAGAGTTAGGCAAGCCACCCACTAAACCCGAGCACTATATTGTTGCATATGCTGATTATCTTTGTGCTAAAAAGGTAATCACAATTAAGTTCGATGATTTGAACCAAATAATTGTGGACTAATTATTATGGAAATAGCATATAACTATCTACAGTCCGAATATAAGCATTCTGAAACTGACATGTACAAACTATATGAGGGTTGGCAAGAAGTTGTTGACCAACTTGAAGGAATAGAAGATTTTGAAACTGTTCGTCGAGTTGTTGATGATTTTATGACTGACCAGCATAGTGAGCGAAGAAGACGAAGGCACTACTAATTCCTGGGACTGTAGTTCGAATAGCAAATTTATCAAAACCAAGTTACTATCTCTTTAGATCCTATTTACGATATAGCCCGCTATTGATTTGTCCTTGCCACCTCAAGAGAGGAATTCCTTTGATTGTTGAAGATATCTTTAATAAGAATATTGTCCTGTTAAGGGGAAAGAATCATGATGTTATTACGATGACTTACATTAATGATTTGGAACCTTTATTTGAGCGTTAAGACATTGACATTAATCTAGCATCATGACCACTATTATTATTCATATTCATTAATATTTCATCTGGAGATAAAGATGGGTCTCTACCTACTTCAGAATTACCTGGGTCATTTAATTTATCTGTGAAATCTAGACCTTGAAAAAATGACCCAACAAATTTTTCTGTTGGAATTATATTTGATTTAAGACCACCAAATGTAATAGAACCTTTATATGGAAAACCAAACTCATCAACTTGTTTATAATCAAAAGTCCAATCTATGGTAGAAGCAATAAAAGGACCGATAGTCATTCTTCCAATTTTGAAACATATAGCTGTTGAAAAACCATCTGAACTTTTAGTATTACCTTTATGAAGAGGGCCTTCTAATGACTTTTCTACAGCTGTAACCTGTTTTGCTAGCATAAAAGCTTCAGCTCGTTTTGTTTCTTGAAGAAAACTTCTACCAAAATCTTCTCTTTTTTCCGTTGTGTCTTCTTGTTGTCCAAAAGTTAAAAGATAATTTGAATAAAAATGAGGTGCAGTGGGTAATGGGCCAAGAAAATAATTATCTCCTTCTGGAGAATATGGGAGAAATATTAAAGCTAATGCTAAAATTGGTCTAACCACCTCGTGTTCAGCAGAAAAAATACCAGCCTGTCCAAAATTAAAATCAAAAGCCATTGTATCTTCAAAACTTAATGGAGTTATTCCTTCCCATGATGGTGTTTTATGATATAATGACATAAATTTCCCGCCGGTCGACATTGAAGAACCATCATCTTCTCCAGCCTCAGAAGCTGCATCAACTTTTTTATCTTTAAACTTATCAGCGATATTTCTAAGTAATTCAAACCCACCTTTTAAATTTTGAGCAAATCCACCTGAAAAAGTATCAAAAATTTTATCTCCATATTCATTCGTATAACGAAATTTAAACTTCTGGTCTCCCCCTTCTCCTTGTCCTTGTTTTAATAATAAAACACTTTTATCAACTTTTATTGGTTGTGTTGCTCCAGCATTAGTTTCTCTCCAATTCCCCCATTCATTACTTGTAAGATCAGGAGGAAATTTTCTACTTGCATTTACTAATGCTATTTCAACTACCTTATATTTATTTATATATTGATATGCATGATTTCTTTCATCTGTATATTTACTTTGGCCATAAGTTTCCCAAACTGGGTTAGTCATAGCCACTCCACTATCACTTGGGAGTATTCTAGTTGCATCTGAATCTGAAGTATAAACAGCATCAGTTATTTTTCCTGCATTTGCAAATCCTTCACTATTTATTGCTACTCTAGTACTACCATAACTCATTTTAATTCTCCAACCATGAGGAACTTTCTTCCTTACTTAAAACTTCTTTAATCGCACTCAACTCCTGCAATATAGCTGCCAACTGTGGGTCATTCCCTTGCTGCTCATTCTGCTGCTGTTGAGGCTCCATTCCAAAACTATCACCTCGTGAACCAAACACGCTATCACTATCTTCAACGTTCAGTGACTTTAACGTATCTGCATTATCACTTGATAATTTAGTCAATTCTGAATTGATCTCGCGCACACTACTTGCAATGTTGCGAAGGTTCTCAGCCCCTTCTGCTAATCCAGACAACGGTGTGATTAAGTTCTCTTCAAGGTTCAATTTGAAGTCGCCCAATTCATCAGCAAATTCGCCAACGACTATCAAGTTCTGAATGGCGCCCATCATATCCTGTGTGAGTGATTTGCTATCTGCTAATGCATCTTGGTTCAATGCGAGTTGGCCAAACAAATCACCCAATGCAGTAAACTGTTCAATGTTTGACAATGAGCCAGCAACTCCGCCAAGCATCTCACTCTTTCCGGCAAGATTGCCAAGCACATCCATCATATCATCCATCATTTTGAAGCCATCAATTATGACGCCTGACTGCTCAGTGAGTTCACCAACTACTTCTAGTGAGTCAGTGATTGCGCCCATTGATTGGAAAGCCTGAGCTATTTCAGTTGCTACTGCATTCACATCGCCAATGCTGTTCATGCTTTCGGATGCAACATCTCCAAGCTCACCCAACTGCTCAAACATTCCAGCGATACCGCCCATGTTGACTTGCTCGCTGAACATTGAAAGTTCTTGCACCGCACTGAATGCTTCTGCTACTGAGGCCATTGATGTGTTGACTGATGAGGTGATGTCGGCTAAATTCTCGATGTTGCCAGTTAGAGTCGTATCTTCTCCCAATGCTGAAAGCCTGCCAAAAATGTCGCCTATCCTGTTCAATTGGCTCAAGTCCACTTCTTGAACTATGTCTGATAGTTCGTTAACTATTGGAAGTACATTAAGTAGCGGGCCCAATGCTGCTTGTGCTTGCTCTGAGAATGAACTCAAGTCATCTAATGGAGCTGCTGATAGTGTTGCAACTTCTCCAAGCTCGCCAAGCGATGCTATGATTTGTTGAAGTTCGCCAATGCGATTGGCTGGTATGTCTGTAGTGTCATTTAGTAAGTCAACAACTCCAAGAAGCGGAGCTAATGTGGCAGTAGCTGTTGTTGCAAAGTCGTCTAAATCTGACATGGTACTTAAGCTTTCTGCTGCTACCATTGACAGTGATTGGAAAGTTGTGATTAAGCTTGCTATCTGTTCTAATGAGCCACTATCTATCTCACTTTCATTTAGCATATCAACAGCACTTAACATCGTAGTGAGTGATGTTGAAACAGCAGCTATTTGGCTAGCTGCATCTGTTAAAGCAGGCACTGATGATAGAGCTTCTTCTGCTGCTAATGATAGTCCGCTAACTGTTGTGAATAGTCCTGCAACCTCAGTGAGAATTGAGCCGGCTTCTTCTATTTGAGTTTCATCGATTTCTTGAAGAGCTGATAGAGTTGTACTTAATGATGTCAATGAGTTAGCAATGCCAACCATTGACTCAGTAAAGTCGTCTAATTCCAATGTATCGGCAGCACCAGTTAGTTCGGCTACTCCAACAATGAAAGATGAAATGTTCTGTAAAGTTCCACTTGCGTCCGTGACTAGATCTTGAATAGCATTGAGCGACTCAAATGTGCCGGCGATGTCAGTGAAGAATGAACGAATCTCATCAGACACTGCAACAGCATCACTAACTTCAACTATTGCTAAAGTGCCAAATAGTTGGTTCATACCACCAACAAAGTCAGCGATAGCCGCAAGATTGTCTACTGATGATGCAGCTAATTCTCCAGTTGCCGATATGCTTGTTATAGCTGTTGACAAGTCAGTTATGAATGAAGCCATCATTGTAGAGGCAGCACCAGCATCTGAGTAGTCTATAAATTGTTCGCTTATTTCGTTAACGGCAGTTACAAAACCGCCAAGTTGAGTTACTGTGTTGTTTGCATCTGATATAAGTGAGTTCATATTGGCAGCAAGTTCAGCTGCTTCATTTATCCCGCTAAATAGTCCACTAACATCAATGTCTGGAATAGCCACATCTTGTAGTTCATTAGCAATAAGTTGTACAGCTTCAACGAATGTGTCAATTGAACCCAAACCTTCTATTGCCTCACTTGAGATGGCTGATATATTGCTTGCTTCTGTCGTAATCGTCTGTAGTGATTGAAACAACAGAGACACATTGTCAAATGATGGAACTTCAAAGTCAGGAATAGTTGCAGCAAAATCAGCTACTTCTTGAATGGAACTTAGTAATGGTTCAATTTGGCCAATGAATGTGGAAAGTTCTAACACTGAACCCGGAACAGTAAAATCAGCAAAAATAGCTTGAGCTTCATCAATGAATTGCGACACATTTTGAATGGCAGTTAGCCCTGCCTGAATGTCAGATGCGCCTGCTGCTGATGCCGTATCAACGAATGCAACTATAGTTTGAGCTAATGATTGCCAACCCTCATCTTGAAAGTCCAACGATGGCCCAGTTGCATTTCCTGCTACAGCTTGTTCACCAGTTAAGTTTTGAAGGATATCATTGATTGAAGTGACAAGTATTGATTGGTCACCTAATAATCTATCTAAAGTCTCGCCAATGTAAATTGGGCCTTCACCAACTTCTAATGGTTCATCTCCAGTGTCACGAATGTCTGAAAGGATATCTTTACTATCAGTTAAGCCATCAGTTATTTGCGCAACTTTGTCATAAATGTCACGAACAAAATCAGGAAGAGCTGTTACCTCGACCTGTAGTTGTTCAGTTTTAGTTTCATGGAGACCTTCTATTTTCTCATTGATTGCGCCAAGTGTAGCATTAACAGCATTAAGCCCACCAGTTACTTGTTGGGCTCCGTCGCTAACACTGCCAACTATTTGGCTAATTCCATCAGACATAATAATTAGTAAGTTTTAGAAGATTTCGGTTTTAAGTTTAAGCTCATAGTCCTCATTTTCATCATAATGTAAGTGACTTTTTGTATATATCCGATAGAACCACCACATTCTTTCATTGTGAGATATTGGCGTTCCATCTAATGGGGACTGATAATCATCTAATCTTCTGTGAAGGAATCGTTTCAATGTGACTATGTTCTTAGTGTTGTAAATCTGTTCAGGCCAAGTGGATGCTGCAAAAATATGGGCTCTGTCTAATGTCGTTGGCCCGCCATTTCTTAAAGAGTGGGCTTCTTTTGCCAACAAACATCTATCAAATTGACACCTTCTTTTATCCCTCTTATCAACTGCAGCTTTTGTCAGCTTCCATTTTGGGTCATCACTACTTCTTCTTCCAGGCATGCACACTCTATGATATTAACTTGAATGCTTTTCCTTTCACCAACCAAGCGAAGGAGAAACATAGCAACATAATTGCTTCAGCAATCCAACCCAAAAAGCCCCACAAGCCAAATAGAACAGTTGCGCCAATGAGGAGGAACCCGAACACAATGCCGAGCCCACATATTAGATAGATTCTATTATGAACTTCTGATTTGCCTTTTCTAAAGAGCCAAAGAATGTTGATGGCAAGCATAATGAATAGCCCGCCTGCTGATATATAGTGAAGGATTGCTGATGTGCCAACTGGTAACATGAACATTCCAACGTGTGTGAATAGAGCCGTTTGACATGGGAAAACAGCAACGCCAATAGCAAAGATACCAGAGGCAATGTTGACTACTCTGTCACCCCAATAGTCATAAAGATTTGCTGCTCCATAAGCAATGAGGAAGATTCCAACTGCCCAAAGAACACCAACGAATGGAGTTATTGCTGGAGTGTAAAATGTTTGTGACATAGTGTGAAACCATGTTGGTTCATTGTACATTCCAAGTGCCCCAAAGATGAGACACATGAAGGGAAGTGCTGCTCCCAACCAGCCAAGTGATTGTCGTAGTATATAAGTAGATTTATCCATATTATTTAGTGAGTTACTAATTATTATGGATGACGATATAATCATTGGCGATATTATTACAAGCATAAATGGTGCTTCAAAGAATGTTATGGATGCATTGAAGTTAATGCAACGACTCACTGATATTGATGCTAATTCTGATGTGTTTAATGCTCTAATTGGAGTTCAAAGAGAAATTAGCGACATTAAGGATTACTTCAAATCACGTGAATAGCCTATTTGAAAGAGTGTATGCTAAATCTTTAGAAGGCGAAGGTGATTACAAAAAGCCTGTTAGAGATGTGTATAAGTTTGCCCAAAACTATTTTAAGCGTAATTTTCTCGATAGAACTTTCAAAACTAAAGAAGGTCGTGATATTAAAATAACTGAGCGAGGATTCAAAGAGCTTTTCTTTTCTATTGCTGAAGCAATGAGAGGTGGTGATAAGGGGGCCGCTAATGTGTTCAAATCTCGTGCTGATGACGAAAATTATTGGTATGATGTCCTATCTATAGTTGTAGAACTTGATGACATAATTGGTGATATGGATTTTGAGTATCAGAAACCAAATTACAAACAATTCAAAAAACCTGATATAGAGAAGTATGTAACTTTCTCTAGTGATGTGGAATTAGATGGGGAAAATCATACTGTTATGATTCGAGTTGAAGTCCCACATGAAGGAAAACCTAGATACTATTTTCATTATATTGATTAAAGAGCATCTAAATATATTTCAGTATTTTCATTATCAACAGAATAACCTAATTGTCCCCAAATTTTTCTGAGGCTTTTAATAGCTTCTTCTTTTGATATCTCACCTGCTTTATAATCGTCTTCTATTTTGTTTATTATATAAATCTCATCAAATGATTTCATTTTATTCTAATGGGCAACCACAGCCTGAACATTCCCCATCTTCATTCTCAACTTCGAGGCCTATAATACCATTGCATTCTGGGCACCAATTATCTTCATCATTGTAACATTCATCACAAAGCCAATATTTAGAATCTGGTATATGACCGCATTCTTCACCTTCTTCAGTTGAATCAAAATCTTGTCCGCATAATTCACAACTAATCCAACCTGGGTCATTTTCATAATCTTCTTCAACAGCACAATCATGACAAAGAACCTTTCCTTCATCTTGACTATAATTATCAGAGGTTGGGTCACCACAACTATCGCATATTTCTATTTCTTCTTTTAGTGATTTTTTATAAACTTCTTCAAATAATTTATTCATGTTGCTTTCCTCTATTTTATCTTTTTGTTTAGCTTGCCAAACACTATAATCATAATTAACTTTGCTCACATCTTCTCTTGTGAGGTCAAATTCAGCTAGTCTTTCATCCCATATTGAAGATTTTCTACTTTGAGGCAAGAAATATTTATGAAGTAATTTCCTAAGGTCACTCTCATCTCCAGTGTAATCAAGTTTATCTATTATCCAACTAACTTTTTTTCTTATTGGGTCATAAATAGTTTCTTTTTCATATTTATCCCAACCACCTATAGATGAATTTTTTGGAAAAATTGGATATCCTTCTTTTAATTTATTCATTATATTTCCTTTATGATATTTTTATATAATCAACAGCAAGTGATTCACTTGGTCTATTTTTATCTATATTTCCATTGCTATCAACAAATAAAATTGCATATTTACATCCAAAAGCTAAAAGTTTTGTGATGTTTAATTTTAAATTTTTATCTCCTAATAATGATAAATTTTTTATAAAATTATTTTTAATATTATTCCAACCATTATCATCTACTGATATTAGTGTAGAACACTCATCATAAGCTTTTCTATTATTTTTAAATAGATATTCTAAAGAATCAGAAGCTCTTCCTAATTGTGCCTCAGGACTACCACCTTTTTGTCTAAAATCAAGACCTACTTTAATACCAGGTTTTAATTTGTCATTTCCTAAAGAACTTCTAAATGTTAAGCCTATTGCATTCATATGAATATGTTTTTCATCAACAGGTATTTCAATCATAATTCCTGTAGGAATATCATTTTTATTTCTCATCAAACTATAATTTTTATTTATAGTTTTTTCATTTATTTTTACTGTACAAACCTCTGGATTTTCATTATTAAATCTAAAACAAACTAATCTTTTCTCATCAAATGCTTTACTCGTGCCTATTGGTTCAGGATTTGTTCTATATATTTTTAAATTACTTTTCGTATTTTTCTTTAATGATAATCCTATAATATTTAAATTTTCTATATGTTTATTCCAATTTTTTTTATATTCATCGACATTATCAAAACTTTTATATAATAAATCAAATTCTTTTAAATCTTTATACAAAATTACATCTGTTGGATTAATAGTATCTTTAAAAAATGATCCTTGAGTAGCACCAAATTGTCTAATTAAAAAATCATGTTTTTGATTTTCAGAGTTTTTTAAATTAGGATGATAAACTTTATATTGATTTAAATCTATTTGATTTTTTATTTTATTATTATAGCAATCTTTTATTTTATTCAAAAATTCATCACTTTTTATTTCATTAATTAATGTATTGAAAAAGAACACCCAATTTTTACCGTCAGTACCATATTGACTAAATTCTTTACCAGTTGTTGATTTTGGTGCAAAGAAATTATTAAATTCTTCTTCAGAATTAAAATGATCTATTAAAATATTATCAAAATTATTAAAATTTAAAATATTTTCAATATTCAATTTACCACTTCTTACTTCATTATATCTACTTAAAATATAAGCAAATAAAGCTTCTTGAATATCAGTTTCATTTACTATTTTTGAAGCCCCTGATTCATTTATAGCTTGGTCTGATGGATGATATTTAAAATCAATTTGAGTATCACCTTTTTGATAAACAATAAAATTTGTTATATTACCAGTACAAATAACTTTTTCGTTATCTTGTGAGATATTAATTTCATCAATTAGATCTTTTATTTTATCTTTATTTATTCTATTTCCAATTAAAGCTTTATTACCACTTCCTTTAAAATTAAATCCGATTTTTAATTGTCCTGAACCTTTTGGGCTAATTTTAAAACTAAATCTTATATATTCTTTCTCGGGTGTGTCTTTATAATTTATTTTATTTTCTAAATATAAAGCTATTTTATTTAATAAGCTTCCTTTTATTTGTTTTTCAGAAATAGCTTCTTCCTCAATATCAAAATCATTCCATTCAATCTCACGATTACTTAAGTTTGATCTACTCTTAGCATATGATGTTTTTATTTCCCACTTACCGCCACCAAGATGCTTTGCATTATAAAAAGTTAAATCTTTGTGTCTTTTCTTTATATTAAATAAAACTTTCTTTATATTTTCTTTACCTTTTACTGTATAAGTTTTTCCTCTTTTTGTCTCTTCTTTTAAACTTTTATAAAATATTTTATTAAAAATATTTATTGATTCATTCATATAGGAATCAATTGCTGAATTTATTTCACTACTAATTTCCTCTGGAGAACTTTCTCTATTTTCAGTAGAATCATTTACTTCATTTTTATTTTCAGGTTCTTCTATTATATTAAAATTTGTTTCTTCATTTGGATCAGGATTCACATCGATTTCTATTTCAATATTATTATCTTCATTGTCTAATCTATTTATGAGTTCATCTATTGTTAGTTCTTCATTTTCTTTTAATTTTTCAGATAAACCCATCTCATACTTAAGAAGATCAAACATTTCTTGAGCATATGACTTTGCACCAACAAACTTCTCAAAAGTTTCAAAATCATTATCACTAACAGCTCTACGTAACAATGATGCACTTGCCTGCTCAGCTTCATCATCACTATCTTCATCTCTAACACCAGCATTCACCGCTTTAATGCTATCAAAATCAAAACATCTCATTGGTTCAGCATCATACTTTCCATTGTGGTTCTGAGCATCTCTTTCAAAGACTTCAATTCTATCTTCACCAGCAATTATAACGAGGTCAGTAAATCCTTTTCGATAGAGTTCACCATAAACAGCAAATGCTTGGTCTGCTTTGCTATTTACAACTGTTACAATATCACCAATAGCATCCTGTACGAAAGTTATCTTGTCTTCATACTTGAGCGGATTCTTAGTTGTTCCTTTCTTGAACTTCTTAGAGTCAACACCATCATATGAATGAGAAAGATAGATGAATGCTTCACCACCAAGTTCATCTGCTTTAGCTCTAATTGCTTCTGCCATTTTTCTGTGGCCAATTGAAACAGGATTAAGTCTGCCAAAGTTTACTACCGCAGTTTTCTTCTCAGTGTTTTCACGAGAAGCTGAATGTGCCCCGCCTTTGATGATGTCAGGTGAGCGAGCAAAATAAGTGAATGCTGCTCTGTCTACAAGCTTAACGAAATCACCATCAACATCTGATGCGATAAAACCTTCCCCACCAGTTTTAGAAAAACCGTCTTTAGTTTCTATTTGAGATATCCATTCATCTGCTTCGTTTATCTTTTCAACCATGTACTCTTTAATGTCAGTTGCAAGTTTGAGACAAGTTGCTATTTTTTGAATTACATCTTTATTGTTAGTTACGAGATAATTTAACTCTTTTTGAGTCGTATCTAATGAGGCTGCCTTTTTAATTCGGCCTGCTTCTGTTTTGAGGCTATCCAATTTGGATCTATTATTATCCATTTTAGTGCCAATCCAACTCACTAATTCATTTACGAATTCATTTGGGTCAATTTTACTTTGTCTATCAATCTTATTATTCTGTAATGTTGTAACGTATGAGTCAATAAACTTCTGATTTTTAGTTAACTCATGATATGCTTCATTATTGTTTAGCTCGTTTACAAGCTTTTTAAGTTTATCAATCTCACGTTTTACGAAAGCGGATTCTTGCTTATTGAATGATACCTTACCACTTAAGTTATTTATTTGAGCATCTTTAACGAATGCCCAATCTGGAATATCTCCCAATTCTGAAATTGAAATATCATTAGTCTTGTTAGTTAAGTTATCTCTAAATCTCGTATGAAAAACAGCTCCAACTTCACAATTCAAAAACTTCTTACCAATATCTGAATCAAATGGAGCTGCATACGCAATAGTTACAGGCTTAACATAAACGAATTTCTCACCGTCTTGCTCATAAGTTTTGGCGTCACCTTTTGAGAAGAGCATGTCGCCCATCCAAACTTGATTTGCTGGGATTTTAACAGCTTGTGCTAATTTCAAAACGTAATGTAATTTGTCTTTATAACCTTGTGGTTTGTCATCAGCATCTATTTGTTCATGAGTTGTGTAATGAACTGGAGTCTTATTAAGGAGTCCTTTGCCCGCACATCCTGGGCCTGGAAGACCTGGGAATGACGACCACATAAAGATAACTGGACCACCATCAATCTTTTGTGAAATTGGTGGATTATCTCCAGTATAAGTTCCTTCTAATAATCCATAGAGATAATTAAAAAATTCAATCATTTTATTCATAGTCGCTGGACCACGAATTATTGAATCTTCTAAATGCATTGTGGAAGTTTTACCTTCCCTCAAGTTCTGAATTCTAAGTTTGAAACTTTCTTCTAATTTATGCTGTTTGCTTTGATAATATGCTTTAGCCACTTTAATTAAAGTCTCCTTAATTTGAGCCTCACTAGCTTCTGAATAAAAGTTGTCATAAACATTTGATGTATGATATCCCATCTTTCTTAAAGCAATGCAAGTCAACAATTCAATTTCGGCTTCAATTCCATATAAAGATGTATCACCATGGTTTGGGCCAATTATATCAGTAAAGACTTCGTAAATATCATCAAATTGTGATATGTCAAGATGTGGATAATTTCGTTCAACACTTCCCTTAACGTTTTCTTTATCAATATGATATTGTGATTTGACTAAAACTGCTTTAATTAAGTCTCTATCTGCGCCAGTTAGTTTTTCAATATCATCTTTTATATCGTAATCTGGGTCAAATTCCCCAGTGTTCATCAATCTTTGAATAGCAATTCCTGCACTATGCAAATCAAACTCATTAAAACCATCTGGAAAGAGTTTATCCGTTATTTTATGTCTAGTAGCTTTTCTTGAGGCTGAAAAACTACTTGCTGCCCTTTTATCAAATTTAACATTTTCTATGGGATCTCTATTAGTCTTATTATATTCATCGACCATTTCATCTCTAGATAGTGAAACGAGCTCATTTAAAAAGTTCATATTATTTAGTTAAGTCTACTAACTAATATGAAAACGTTCCAGAGAATCTATGAAGAAGCACTCATGCTTGAGTCACCAAATGTTAAAATTTACATGAAAGAATTAGACTTAATTCAATCAAAAGAAAAAAGAGCAAAATTAGAGAACGTTTTGAGAACAGCTGCATATAAAAATATTGCAGGTCAAGCTTCTTCTACTGGAAAATACCACCCAGAATACTCACAAGGAGATTTTGGTCTATCACGACACACTAAAGCTGTAGTCAAATTCGTAATGACGATATGTGATGCATTCCCACAACTAAATCAAGACTCACTCGTAATTGCAGCAATTGCTCATGATGCTTACAAATATGCAACTGATGAAAGTGAATATACATCAAAACATCATGCCAAAGATATAGCCGACAAATTAGATGAAGTTGGTCTATCTGAAGAAGCAAGATTATGCGCAAGCCACATGGGAAGATGGGACGCAGCAAGAGACAAATCAGGTAATACTCCCACACCACAAGAATTCGATGAACAAATGTTACATTTAGCAGACTATTTAGCAAGCAGAAAATACATACACTTAAAATTTGATCGAGACAATAACTTATTAGAAAAGTTAGCTCGACCACCCGCTTTTCTTTCATAGCTAAATTTATCTTTAAACATGAAAGAGTTTTCATAGGTCAAGATATTTATATCTAACATAGTTCTAACTAACTTTGGACAATTCTAAGATTTTGAACAGCTCTCTAAACGATCTTATATAACATTATAACGAGATTAAGGGAGATAATATGAGATCAGAATGGGAACCAACTACAATGTCTGCTGTGGACTTCTGCACGAAGTGGGGCTTTCGGAATGTCACAACTTCCAGAATGACTGGACAAATGTGGTCAAACGGAATAATTGATGTAGGATACTCTTCTGGTAACTTCATTTATCGGCGCCGTTATCTCCGGAATGGCGAACGCAACACTTCTGGTCTTTGTGGCTTCAAGGTTCCAACTGATATGTATCATTGGGCTCACGATTGTATTGATGAACCCAAGTTTAAGGATCTTTTCTACAACTATGGTCGTGATTTAGGTCTTGGCTTGGCTGAACGGAATCATGCCATTCAGGAGCTCATTTTCAGTTATCTGGATCAATTTCCCCGTCTTGACATGAGGCTTTCTGATTGTGGTGATGATGATACTGACCTCGTTGAATTCATCAAATCGGAACACCCCAGAGGAGGATGCTTTGCAGGCTAATCTTGCAGTCTTTCTAAATCAACGCGGATATATGTCCGATAACAATTTGGCTTGGTATTTCACCAGAGCTGCAAAAGAAGAGGGTAATTCTCTCTCTTGGAATGATGCAATGGATAAGGTCCAAGATGCTAAAACTTGGCCCATTGACAATAAAACGAAAACTGTAGCTAAGAAATGCTACGGAGTTAATTTATAAAGGGAGATTAAAATGGGAAATAAGCACACTTCAAAAGTTATTGATATGTTCTATGAAATTCAGAACACACAAGGAACGAATGCGAAGAAAGATGTCCTCAGAAAGTACAAGGATGACGGCGCTTTCATTCACACTCTTCAATGGTATTTTGATAATCTCATAGTAACTGGTCTCAAAGAACGAAAGCTCCAAAAGCAGATTAAGCTTGCTGCCATTGATTCAATTGACTGGGCAGATTGGGGCCTCATTGATATGTTAGAGTACCTCAATGAAAATAACACTGGGCGTGATATTGATGCCGCAGTTATCCAAGCCTTTGCTTCTCAATATGATGAACAGACTGAAATTGGAATTCTTCGCATTGCTTCAAAATCATGGGATAAGGGCCTGGGAATTGGCCGCACAACTTGTAACGCTGTTTTTGGTGATGACTTTATTCCAATTCATGAAGTGATGCTCTGTGCTGACTATTTTTCCAATCCCGACTATTATGTTGGAACTAAGTTCGGTTATCAAGTTAAGCTTGACGGATTCCGAATGACGATATTCAAAAAGGGAAACAAAATTACTGTGTTGTCCCGCTCTGGAAAAGACCAAACTGGAAACTTCCCGCTTATCGAACAGGATGTGCTTGAGGCTTATAAAGGTCAAGATGTTGTGCTCGATGGTGAAAGGATGCCGGTGGGTTTTATGGAGATGGATTCCAAACAGCAGTACAAACTTGTTTCCAATTCAACTCGCAAAGGTGGTTCGAAGGAAGTATGTCTCGCCGTTTATGATTACATGCCGCTCAAGCAGTGGGAAAATCGCAAATGCACAATGACATACAGCGAGCGTTATTCTGCATACCAGGCAACTTTAACTTCAAGTCCCGGTGTTGCAAAATATGATTACTTGTTTCCCCTTCCTTGTCTTTACATCGGTGATGATGTTGGTCAAATTGAAAAAGGCCTCGAGTGGGCAAAGGAAAACGAAAAGGAAGGCGTCATCGTAAAAGACATGGATGGTTTTTATGAATGGGACCGCACTATAGCTTGTGCAAAAGTGAAGAGCTTTTTTGATATTGATTTGCAAATCCTTGGTTTTCAAGAAGGTCGTGGCAGACACAAAGGTCGCCTCGGAGCTTTTGAACTTGGTTACAAAGGGAATATCGTAAAATGCGGAAGCGGCTTTTCAGATGCACAGAGAGATGAGTTCTGGAAAAACAGAAACAATCTCAAAGGAAGAGTTGCTGAAATAGTTTATTTCGAGGAAAGTCAAAATGCAGCTGGTGTTAAGTCTCTTCGCTTCCCAGTGTTTAAGTGCATAAAAAATGGCGACTGATGTTTGAAATTGACAAAACAACTCCTGAATGGCAGGCTCTTTTTGAGGCTGCCAGGAGATATGATGCTAAAAGAAAAGAAGAAAGAAGAGAGGAACTTTTATTTTCTGATGATGAATGGTTGGAATTAAATGGCACAAGATTGGCTACACAAACTGTTCGAGAATAAACTTGACAGATATTACAAAGGTTCAGTTGAAGTGCCAAAACCAAAACCGCCATCATTTGAAGAGTGGGTTGGAACTATGCTAGAAAAGCATGGTGATATGTTTGAAGAAAAACAGAATGAGGTTGAACTATTTTCTGAAAAGGAATTTGAAAAGATATGCCCGAGAATAAAGCAACTTTAGAAAACTTTAATGCGATTATGCAAACTATGATGGGCGGCCATTATGGTGGACAGTCATTCACTTTAGATGATATGATCAAACGGGCTATTATTGACGAAGAGAAAGCAGAATTAAGTCGTCGTGAAGAAGAATGGCGAACTGCTAAACTCAAAGAATCTGAGTTATTCACTGAAAATGAATATAACAAACTATTTCTCAAGGAGAACGAAGAATGAGTGAAAAGAAAAGCTTTTTCACAAAAGAAGTAACTCGCCAAGGTAGGTCTGGTGAGTACACGGAGACGGAAGTTAACGTTGGCAATATTGTCAAGTTGACTGTTGGAATTGTGGCTGCAATTATCTTCCTAATTGTTGCATGGCCATTGAGAACTATTGGCGCAACTGAGCGCGGTGTTCTTAAAACGTTTGGTGAAGTACAGGAAGTGGTGCTTGAACCAGGTCTGAAGTTTAGAGTTCCAATTGCTCAGACGATTGAAACTTACGACTTGACACCGACAACTGTCAATGTTCGCATACCAGTTGGTGATGATGGTGCTCTTTCAAGAGACAGACAGACGATTGGTATTGGCGGATTTTATGCATGGCGTTATGATGAAACGAGAATCTTAGATATTGCTAGAAACTTTAGTAGTATATCAAGATTGACTGACCAAGTAACTCGTGAAATAAACTCAGCCATTCGCCAAGTAGTTGGCCGTTATGATATTGCAAACATTGTCCCAGAGCAGGAAAAAATATCAGCAGAGGCAAGAGAACAAGCACAGAGGCAGCTAATTAATGCTCGCATACCTGTTGAAATAACTCAGTTGCAGTTGAACAACTGGGATTGGTCAGAAGGATATGACCAGATGATACAGCGAACTGTTGAAATGCAGCAGTCAGCTCAGAGAGCAGAAGCAGAATTGAGAATGATTGAACAGGAAGCACAACAGGCTAGAATCCGTGCTGAAGCTCAGGCACAAGCAGTTGAAGCGGAAGCTCGTGGTAGACTTGCAGCAGCAGAACTTGATGCAGAAGCAGTTAGAGTTGCAGCTCAGGCTCGTAACGAAGCCAACAGACTTATTGCACAGAACTTGAATGTTGAAATCCAGTTGCGTAATTTAACTATTGCGCAAACTGAAGCAGAGCGTTGGGATGGCCGTCGTGTTACTGAATATCTGCCGCTTACAGCAGCGGGTGGTATAGTTAACGTACCAAACTCTGGTAATAGATAACTTAACTTGAGCGGGAAGGGAAACTTTCCCGCCATAGTTAATCTATCTATATAAGAGGAAATAAAATGAAAATTAGAAATGGATTTGTCAGTAATTCATCATCAAGCTCTTTTCTCATAATTGGAAAAGAAGAATGGAAACAGCCAGTGATACATCGTGCTTATATGAGAAATGATACGCTAATGATTCCCCAAACTTTTGGCGGAAATTATGAATTTGATAGCACTCAAGAAAAGTACAACTCATTTGAAGAAAGATTGAATGCCGCTGCAATGTTGTGTTACATGAAGGAAGGACCTGAGGGTTCTGATATGTCAAACTTTCATTACACTTCATTGTTAGAAGAAACTTTACTGGAAGATTTTGAAGAATTTGATGATGTCAAGATCAACTTTAGATGGGATAACGGAAGCACACAATATGCTTATATGGACCCAATGTGTGTTTATGTTGATAGTTTCTTCGGTCATAATTCAGCAGAAAATCTTGGTAAGGAAATCTTTGAGAGTGCTGAAACTTTGAGAAACTGGCTTTATAGCCCAGACTCACATATTAGAGTGGAGTACAACTAATGAAAGAATGTGGAAATTGTAAAGGAACTTGTGAAGGAGTTGAACACACTCCGTTCTGTCCTCATGGCGGAGATGTTAGTGGTGATTTGCGCAGATTTGCAGAAACTTGCGAGCATTATGAAATGTGTCATTGTTTTCAGGAGAGTGAAACATGAAGATTAGAAATGGATTCGTAAGTAATAGTAGCAGCTCTTCATTCTTAATTTATGGTGTTTATCTCGAAGAAGAAGAAGTTATCAAACACTTTGGCATTGATTGTGTTTCTGACCCAGACGATGAAGATTATGATGAAGATGAAATTTGGGAAAAAGTAGAAGCCATTGGTTTGTCTTATTATGGCCCAAGTGAAATGTGGGACGGCTATTATTTTGGTGAGTCACTATCAGAATGTGCTGATGACCAAACTATGGGTGACTTTAAGAAGCAAATTAGGGATGAAATAAACGCCAAAACTAAAGTTAATATATCCGAAGACAAATTTGATTATCATGAGGAAACTTATCCCTCTTAAGGAATTTTATGTTAAAATCTGAAAAACAGAATCCCAGGTGGAGTGCATCTAGGTTTGGAGCTTACAACAGTTGTAGAACAAAGTATCTGTTAACTTACATTTGGCAATTGGTAGTAATTGGCAAAGATATTGATGTTCAAGAAAAAGGTTTAGCATTCCACCAAATTGCTGAATTTATGGATTCAACTAAAACTTTAGAAGACTTAAAAAATCATGCAGCAACAATATTAGAAGGATATGATTTTGATCAAGAAAAATATCCAGTCATTAAAGCAATTCCCAGGTTTTATTTGTTTTGGAATGAAATAATTAAACCATACGAAGAGCAAGGTTTTACTGTAACTAAAGAGTCTTGGGAATATAGTGCAATAAATAAGAAATCAGTAGTTGGGGCAATGGACTTATTATTGATTAATGAAGTCACAAAAGAAGCTGTAATTATCGACTTTAAAACTGGTAGTACTGCTAAAATAAATGGTTATGAAAATCAATTAATGTTGTATGCTTATATGATTAAAAATAAGCTCAAAACTAAATATGATAAAATTAAAACTTATGCATTTTTTCCAATGGCTGGATTAAAAGATGAAGATGTTGATGATATTGAATCAACTAGAAAGTTTATGCTCAAAACTTTTAAGCAGCTAATTTTTACTGAAGATCAAGTTAAAGATATGATTAGTGAATACACTTCATTAATTAAAGCATCCGAAAATGAGGACTGGGACAATTTAGATTTAGAACAAAATGCAAGTATGGCATATCATTGTAATTGGTGCTCATTTGCCGGACATCCTGATTATTGCCCAACTACATATAAAGCGGGTGTTAGATTTGCTAGATCTAACAAAATAATGACAAAAGAGCAGCTTGACATATTAAAGAAAGAAAAACAACAATCATAACTAAATAATATGATGAAACCTTTAAAAGAAGATTGGGATCCTGCCCTTGACGATATGACCTTCGAAGATGAGTTAGAAACTTATGACGTTCCTTCCGCAGCAAAAGAATTTGATGCACCTGAATTATTTGAAGATGATGATGAAATGTCTTATGACGCAAGCGATATAGGATGGATGAACCCAGACCAAAGAGCAGCTTATGAGAGTGAGCAGTCTTATCGTGGTTATGGTGATGACGAAGATGATGAAGAATCTGATGCTGACTTATATCCAGAAATTTACGATGATAGACAGAATGGTGTAGGAATTGGCCCATTTGATGACGATGATGACTTCGATGAAATGGGTGGAGATTACCCAACTGATGAAGACGAAGAAGAGTATTTTGCAACTGGTGGTCATGATGGTGATTTTGAATGGGATGATGAAGATGACGAAGCCGAATTTGAATATTACGATGATGACGAAGAAGACTGGTCAGAAATGGATGCAGCTGCTGCTGAAGAAGGTTTAACTCCATTAGGTGAGAGACAACTTCATGAATTTGGAATTTTCAAAGCAAAGGCTGGTGGTAGAGACTTAACAGCACCATTTAGTCCAGTTGATGATGCATCAGTTTCAAAAGCATTGGGACTTCTTGCAAAGGCAACAGGCGAGGGTGAAGACAGCGCAAAAATTGTTGGTAAACTTACTGAAAAACAAGATAAACTCTTAGAAAAAATCATAAATCAAAATCAATTAAAAGAAGACATTATACCGAAAAAGGCATCTGTTAAGCGAGCAAACACTTTCCAAGTTTTTGTTGATGGAAGCACAAGAGGCCCAGAATTTGCAGGCAACATAAAAGACCCAGATAATAAAGACAAAATACAAAAAGCTTTAAGATACATTGGTGGTAGACCAGGTGCAAATATTAAATGTACATATGCAGCTAATTTTGATAATGAGCAAAAATATAATGAAAGCATAAACTTTAATGAGATATATAATGATAGTTTAAGAGAAGGCGGTCCTCGTAAGAATATTGATTACGAAGGAATAGCTCATCAATTCTGTTTAATTAAAGACCCAGTTGCTAGGCAAGAAGCATGCGATAAATTATTTGCTTTAATTGCAGAAAAAAATGCAAAAGAAGCTGCTAAGGAAGCTAAAAAAGCAGCGAAAGTTGCAAATCAGGCAGCCAATCAAGTAGCAACTGCACCTCTTACTGAAAGTAAAGAATGTGATAATTGTGGACACAGTCCTTGTAGATGTAAGGAATATGAAGAATATTACAAAGCTGGCAAAAAAGAGAAAAAAGCTAAAAAGCCAACTGGAAAAGATTGTGAAGATTGTGGACATGACCCATGTAGATGTGATGACTATAAGGCTAACAAATAATGAAATCAGTAGAAGAGTATATCAAATTAGCAAAAGATTCAAATGATGCTCTTGATGTAATTGAAAATGCTTTAGATGACCCAGATTTATCTGATGATGATATAATGAAGCTTATTGGAGTTTTACAGTATCTCAAAGCTGGTGTATCAAAAGGTAGAGAAATGTTTGGTGAAGACTATTTAGGAGAATCTATGGACTTTGAAAAAGTTTATCAGAAATCATTAAGAGAATCTAAACCTCAAAGAATGAGAGATGTTGAAGCAAGAATTAGAGTTATGGACCCAAATTGTTTATTACCACCAAGTTTAATGTATCGTGAAGGCGACTGGATAGAATTAGGTGATGATGATTATGAGTTTACTGGTAACATTTTAGATTTTGCTAATCTCATTAAAGAGGGTGACCTTTTTGGTGATGATGACGATTATGAAGGTTTTCAAGAATCCACTAAAGAAATAATGTCAAAAATTGCAAGAGCTCAAGTTGGTGATATTGTTAGCATATATGGAAAAAGAATGGATAGTGTTCAATGTGAAATATTAGAAACAACATCATTAGGAAAATTTAGGACTAGAAAATGAGAATAAAATCCTTTGAAGATATTTACAAATTAAATGAAGCCGGGATGCCAAAATGTATGAGGCACCCACCAAATCCAGATGCTGTTAAAAATGATGGCGTTAAATTAGCCCGTGGTGTTAAAGCATACTGCCGACGAAATAAAGACGAAAGACCAGGCCATGGCTTTGATTTAGTATTTGAAGGTCCTGGTGGAAAAAGAGTCATAAATAATTGGGCTTATTACACTGGTGGTTATGACCAAGGACATGGAGTTTCACAGAAACAGCAATGGTATCTTCAAACTGAAACTGGATATGGCGCAGGAAATGGAAGTGGTGTTTCTTCAAGAACTAAAACACCTTCATTGAGATATTATCGTTATATGGAACAGCATTTAGAAAAAGAGTTCAAGCACATATTAGATGAAATTGGAAATTAAAATCTAATCCAAATTAATCGTCTTCATATCCAATTTGCTTATTAGATAAGAAACTTGTTAATTCATTTTGAGAGACTTTATATAGGATATCTCCAGGTTTGAGATCCATTAGATATTTGATTCCATTTATGTTAAGCCACATATCATCTAATTCAGTCATTCCATATTGTTCATACATACAAACCCAGAAACGCTGCAAATCTCTATTAGTAATTTGATATTCAGTTGGAATTTTAGACATTGAGCCTGTATTAAAGTCAAGTAATGGGTCAGGCCATTTTTGTCCGTCTTCATCAAGAACGAGAGATTCTTGCATCAAATCATATCTACTAGTCACCATCAACCTCAGTTGAACTTCTAGTAGTTGGAATAGCACCAGGAGAGCTTGTAACTCCAGGTTTTTCGTGATGCTTATAATATTGATGATAGTTATGGTCGTATATGTTCATATTATCAATGACATGTTCATTATAGGCTTCTTTCATTCTTCTTGCGTAGATTTCATAGCCAACATCAATAGTGCCATCTGAATTTAGATTTACTGCGGGAATCCCCTTATATATGTTATTCATAATAATTAGTAGAAGTTAATATAACAACAATAAGGAATAAAGATGCCAGAAGAATTAAGACTAAAATTAGCAAATGCATTACCTGATAGTTTTGCGCTTAGCGAAGCTACAGATTTTCCAGAGGAGGGCTTTTCTAAAGTTAGAGGGGCTATTGGTTCAAATGCTATTCTCATTGAATATGATTATAGAGAAACTCCTGACACTGTAATCTTAGAAACGATTGATATAAACCAAAATGGAAAACGGGACGTATGTCCAATAGACAGTCTTGGAGCTGTTTTAGCAACACTTAGTTAATCTAAAAACTAGAGGTATAAAATATGACTGATTTTGAAATCAACAAAGACCAAATATCCAGATTAAAAATGTTATCTGATTATATAAAGAAGGTCGAGGGTTTTTCACCAATTAGTGGAAAACAGATTTTTATCGTAAATAAAGATAAGCTCAACATTTATGGTACATCAACAACTTCCCATGTTGAATCATCTTTTGATATTAAAACTGGAAAAATTGGAAAGAATGTATTTGAAATGCAACTAACGCAATTCATAAATTATCTCGAAAAGATTAAAAGTGATGTTATCAAAGTTCAATTAAATAATGATAAACTTAAAATAAATGGTGATGCGAAAGATGCAACTATAAATCAAGCAATAATAACTTCAGATATAAATGATGTTGCTATTAAAGAATTGACTGATTATGTGTCTGATGTTTTGGGCCAACCAGAGTTTGAAAATCCAATTGAAGTTGATTTAACTTTAAAAGATGTAATGGTTGAACTTGGTAATTTAACTAAGTTTCAAGATACTAATCACGAAATTCTTCTTAATAAAAACAGTATCAAAACAGCTGATATTCTTTGTATCATAAACTATAAATCAACTAAACAGATATCTTCAGAAAATGAAATCTTAATTGACAGAGATATAATGCCACTTTTCCGTCATGTTGATACATTTAAGATTTCTTCTGATAAAAAGTACTATTATTTTGATATTGACAAATATGGAATTAAAATCATATTCGCACCAAAATCATTTAATTGGAGTTATCCAACTGATGACGAATTAAAAGATATAGTTCCAGATGCAAATAAGATTTTAGAATTAGAAATAGATAGTGAAAAGTTTTATGAAGCTATTGGGAAATTTGACAATATTTTTGAGTCTGGAACTTGGAGATATGGACAAATAAAAGTTAACACACCAACTGATTTTGCAAATAAGAAAGAATTAAAACTTCATTATGACAATATGTCAACTGAAATGTTTAATACACTTTCAGTAGATATTAAAACGGCAACTGACACAACTGAAGATTTCGAGTTTATGATTCCAACTTTACATTTTAAGTTTTTGGAAAACATTTTAATGAATGAACCAACTTTTAAACTTCAATATTCTTCAGCAGATGTAAATGATACAAATGGATTAGCAATTAAAATATCAAATAAAATTGCTGATATAATTTTAGCAAAAATAGTTAACACTTAGGAGTATATAATGAAAATCAGACATGGATTTGTCAGCAATAGTTCAACTTCATCATTTGTAGTTGCAGGATTTAGAATTGGAAAAGGTGATGATTTAGACAAATTCAAGAAATATGCGAAAGACAATAATATTGAATTTGATGATGAAGATTTTGATTTTTATGAACTCTTAGAAAAGATTCATGATGAGATATGGGTTTGGGAAGATTATGAAAATAATCTATATGTCGTGGGGGAATGCATTACTGAAGGAGATGACTTTTTAGAGTTCACCCATACGGATCTACAAGACATTGGTTGTTCAGAAGCACTTCAAAAGGTAATGGAAATAACTGGTTATGATCCACCTGCAATTGAGATTATAACTGGTACAAGAGATTGCTAAAATGACTAAAAGAGTAATTATTGAAAGATTAAACAATTTAATGGACAGTGTGGAAGAGTTTATTGCAAAAGAAGAATATGATGATGACTTAAAAACTTACGAAGAAATTGTTGCTATCTATCATAATGGTATAACGAACTTATTGAATGAATTAAAAGCAAAACAACCTCTTGACAACTAGAGGTTTAAAGCTAAAAGGTTGTAGATTTTGACTCTCTATAGTCTGTCAAAAGCGTAGAGAGTATAAGCGGTAGGTGCCATCGCTCTATAAATTGTCGCATCGGTGCTCTATGAAAAAGGAGTACGAGGGCTATGAAACCAAAAGTAGCCCTCAATTTTGAAAATTATGATAACTAGACAAATAGCATTATCAGTATATAGATGTGATGAGTGCCAAACTTTAATGATTGCAAATCCCTCGGCTAATGGGCCACCAAACGCATGTACCAAATGTGGTTGTCCCGCTGGGGTTAGTTTGACTCAAGAAGATAGAATGAGAATGGAAAGAATGCAACAACAGCAACAACAAAGAGGACCACAACCTGGTGGTAGAATATTTAAGATGAATCTGTAGGAGAAACGATGAAGATAATTGAAAATTCAATTGAAATGATTTACCCTCGAACAAGTGAAGAGTGGATAAAAGAAGCGAGGCTAATTGAATTAGCAGCACGAACTTGTTACAAGTCAGAAGATAAGATAACACATAACAGTTGGGAAAAGATGGTTAAAATGCTCAAAGAAAAAGAGCATGGAGCTATGATTGAGTTTGGTAATTTTATTTGCAAGATAATAACTGACAGAGGTGTCACTCATGAACTTGTGAGACACCGTCTTGCATCTTATGCGCAAGAATCAACTCGCTATTGCAATTATGGCAAAGATAAGTTCAATAATGAGATAACTGTAATTAAGCCATCTGAAGTGTTAGGTTATGAAGGAAGTGCTGCTGAAAATAATTGGAAATATGCAATGGAAAAAGCTGAAGCTGCTTATTTGAAATTGTTAGATGAACAGTGCACACCGCAGCAAGCAAGAGCTGTTCTCCCAAATAGTCTCAAAACAGAGATAGTAATGAAAACAAATTTTAGAGAATTATTACATATATTAAAATTAAGATTATCTAAGGCAGCTCATCCTGATATTAGAAGTGTTATGGAAAAAATATATGATGTATGTCATGAAAATCTTCCGCAAATTTTTACATTAAATTTTGAAAGATTAAAAACATAAATAGTTATGAAGTAATAACTAATTATTTATGAAAAGTATTAAACAAGATTATATAAAAATAATTAAAAAGGCTTTATTAGAAAATAGAAAAAAGAATGATAATATCTATTATGAAAAACATCATATTTTACCGAAGGCTTTATTTCCATTATGGGAAAAAAGAAAAAGTAATATAGTTTTATTAACAGCAAAGGAGCATGTTGATGCTCATAAATTATTAGCTTATATTTATGGAAAGGGAATGTGGTGTGCTTATAATAGACTTATTTATGATAAACAAAATAATACTATATTAAGTCATGATGAATATGCTGAATTAAGAGAAAAACATAGTGAATATATGAGTGAATTAAATAAAGGAAGAAAACCTCCTAATAAAGGAAAACCTAATCCAGGTGCATCGGCTTATATGAAAAATAGAATTATTACAGATGAATCTATTAAAAAAAGAAAAGAAACATTAAAAGATAAAAATTATCATTGGTGGACTAATGGAGAAATTGATACATGGTCAAATGATTGTCCTGGTGAAAATTATAAAAGAGGAAGAACTAATGTTAGTTCACAAAAAGGAATTTTAAGACCAAGAAAAAAGGTATCAAAATTTTTATTTGATGGTGTTTTATATAATAATGTAACATTAGCGTTAAAAGAAATTGGTTGTAAATCAAGAACTTATTTATATAATAGAGGTGGAATTCACATATATGAATAGTCCAAGCAATCTGTCATGAGAATATGCCAATTCTTTTTTAAGTTAATCTAAAATTATCCTGAAAGTTTGGGGGAGCTCAATTAGTAAGGAATTTAAAAACGGATGCGGAAAACAGTCCGGGGATAACTTCAGGAGGCGGAATATAGACCTGGAGTCCCATTTTTTAACTAAATATTATGAGTTGCGTAACTGGACTCAAACATATAAGGAGGCATTGCGTTATGAATGCTAAAGAAAAATTTCAAGCATTAGTCGGGACTTCTCACAACACACAAGTCAATTCATCTGTAAAAGTTACTTATCATTCAAACACTGGAGACAGTGCAGTAAATGAATATGTCTATAACCCAAGTTTTACAACAGGTGATTACCAAGTCGGAAAACCAGTTTGGATTGCTCCATACACACCACAGCATATTGAACCAAATATCAATGATTACACAGGTGGCTGGCAAAAAGGTCATTATGAGTACAAGCCACTTGAATTAGATGACTTAAAGAATTATCGAGAGTTAATCAAAAATCTTCCAAACAAAGTTGATAAGGAAATAGTTGATACAAAAATTCCTTACAATATCAAAAAAGATTATAAAGATAATTTGATATATGAGATTTGTTGTGCGGGATTTTCAAAAGAAGAAATCAAATTAAGTACTGAAGATAATAAGTTATTATTATCAGCAAAAATTGATGATGAAGATGACTTAATTGGTGATGATTTTGAATTTCTTTGTTATGGAATCAAAAACGAAATTAAGGCAGAATTCTTTATTGATTTTGATATGTATGACAAATTAAAGATGAAAACTGAATTACATAGGGGAATTCTAAGAATCATATTACCATTGAAAAAAAGTGCAAAAGAGATACTGACTATAACTGAGATTGAAGAAGACAGTTAATATCATATTATGGCATTTCAATTCGGTAATGTTCGTGCAAGCGAAAGACCAAAACAAAACTTAGAGAAATTTGATGCTTTATTAAAAGAAAATTATCAACCAGGACATAAATATTTTTTATTCTTGGTTGATAATATTCTACATAAAGTTTATCTTGACATTCTTTGTAAAGATATTGATAGATATGGCATCAAATCATATAACATCGTTTCTGTAATATCAGTAAAAGATCCAAAAAATGATTCAACAGAAGAACTCTTATCTTTAGAAAGTAATTGGCGACAATATCTAACATTTGATGGAACTGAATGTGAGTGTGTAATTGCATTCGGCCCAGCACTTCGTGTCTTAAATAAATCTGGTGATGTAAATTATTATGATTTTTTAGATGATGTTTTTAATGAACCAAGATATTGGTGTGGAAAAGAATTCATTAATGGCCCAGACAGATGGGTTTATCCAGTTGCTCCAATTAGAGATTTATACCCAATTGATTTAAGTAATGACCCAACTAATTTTCTCACTAGATTTTTTTATGACAAATTAGCTCGTATTCAAAAAGATGATATGTCAACTAAAAATCTTGACATGAGAGATTATAAAATAATTTATGCTGAGGATAAACAAGATTCATCAAGATATCTAAAACTTTTAGAGAACTCTGTTTTATTAGCAGCAGATACTGAAACGAGTGGATTATCATTCTTAAAAGATAGACTTGGTGTTTTAAGTTTATCTAATGATGGTGAAACTGGGTATGTTTTTGATTGGGAAAATGTTGATAAAAGATTATTAAAAAAAGTTTTAATGTCAGCAAAAAGATTGACTTTAGCAAATGCAAAATTTGATACAAAGTTTATTTGGAGAAATGGTGTAACTGGCTGGTTACCAACTGATGACACAGTTTTATTATCTCATGCTCTTAATTCAAATCGTTCGAAGAGCTTAAAATCTGGTGCAATATTTTATTGTGGAAAGTTTACTGGTTATGAACATGAATTAGATTTAGCAAAAAAGAGATTAAAAGTCGAAAATTATCTACAAATTCCAAAAGATATTTTACATAAATATGCAGGCCTTGACCCAATAGTAACTTGGAGATTACAAAAGGCTTTAGATAAACATGTAGAAAAATTAGATAAAAAATATCCAAATGAAAAAGACCCAACTTGGACAATTAAAAAATTCTATAAAGAAGTAATGATTCCAAATGCTAATGTTGTAACTGATGTTGAATATAAAGGTGTTTATGTAAATAAAGACCAATTTGATATCTCTGAAAAAGCAATTAAAGAAAAAATAGTTGACTTAAAAAAGAAATTAGCAGTTGAATGGGGTGTTCAAGAAACTTTTGAGTTTGAATCAACTAAAAAACTTGGACAATTATTTAAGGATATGGGTTGGGAAAAAATAGCCGAAGCAAAAGATGGAGGCTATAAAACATCTGATGACGTTTTAACTGAATATGAATTATTAAATAAACCTGGAATAAAAGAGTTAAAGAAACTTCGTTCATATAATGTAGCATTAGGAACATTTATTGAAGGTTGGAAAAAATGGTTATTCGAACATCCAGATGGAACTTGGAGAATTCATCCAAACTGTAACACATTCGGTACTGAATCATTTAGACATGCAATGAATGATCCAAACTTCCAACAGATTCCATCTCGTGGTGAAATTGCTCCATACATAAAAAGATTATTCACAGTTCCACCAAATGTAATTGAAGATGATTTAGTCGGAGAATCTAAATCTGATTGGCTATTAGTCAATGCCGACTTTAGGTCACTTCAGTTAATCTTAGCTTTTTGTGATTGTGGAATAAACCCAAATGGTGTTGATAAAATTGCTTATGATATTTATGGACCCGATGGTTGTCAAGATGCTCACTCAATGACAACTCATGGAGTATTCTGTGCACCAATTCATATGCAAGTTATTGAAATTGAAGATGATAATGGAAAAAAGATTATCTTTGGTGAAGAGCAGAAAATAAAGATTAAGAGATTAGGATTAGTTGATGATGAAAAAGAACTTGTTATCAAGGGAAAAGAATTTACTGAAGAGGACATATTTTTAGATTATGTATAAAATAACGAAACGAGAAATAACATTACAAGATTTTCTAGTCTTAAAAGGTTTTCCTCCATTTAAGAAAATGAGATTTGATGGAAAGACAGTTAACTTATCAACAATATTTGCTTGCACAGGTCCAACTCTTGGACGTCAAATGAAACAGGCTGGGTTCTCGGAACATGATTGTGATTTAACTATTGACACATTTAAGTTGAAACCTGCTTTGGATAATGCAATTTATGGAAACACAAAAGGAAAAAGTATTGCTGAATTAAAGTATATGATTGTTGGAAATAAATTAAGAGATTTATTCTTTCAAACTTATCCTGGATTATTAGAGCGTGTAACTAGAGAACAAAAATTTGCGATGAAACATGGTTATGCTCGAACTTGGAGTGGGCCAGTTCGTCACTTTCCAGAGTTTCGTTATCTAAAAAGAAATGCAAGAGATAATCTAGTTGGTGTAGATGTCAAACTTTATTCCAAAATGTTTTCTGGAATGAAGAATGAAGCAAGTAACACAACTATTCAAACGGCTGAAGTATTTCAAGCGATGCCAGATGTTACTGCTATGAATAACTTATTAGTTGAATGGGAATTCCAAAGTAGAATCTATAATTATGTTCATGATAGTTTGTCTCTTTATGTTTATAAACCAGAAAAAGATGTTATATATGCTCTGTTAAATCAACTTTCATTGGAACATAGGGAACCATATTTTGATTTAAGAATGTACATTGATGTTGTTGAAGCTGATTTGGATAATCCAGAACATTATTATGATCATGGAGTTGAAATAAACATTGAGCAATATGATATAACTACTGAATTAGAAAAATGGAATAAAAAACATGGGACAAATTTAGAATATAGGAACTTGATACCAAAATGATATTTATTTATAATGTTTATAGAGCATTTTTAATGATGCTCAAAGTGTCTGGATTCATTATTTTATCTTGGTTATGTGTAATTGCTCCCGCACATTTTTCATTACAGTTTGAAACTGGTTGGTCATTCATTTTCTATTTTTTAACTATTCCAGTTTATTATGCCTGTCTAAAAAAGTGGGTTGATTTATGAAAAGTAAAAGTAAATGTGTAGATTGCAGGAATCAATGTGAACACAAAGACAAAGTTGAAATTGATAACGAAGTTTTAGAAGTCATTATAACAGAATGTAGTAATTACAAGAAGGAAAAGAAATGACACTTGAAAGAAAAAAGAAGAAAATTGATTACGAAAAGATAGACCCAGAAATGAGAGAATTAGTTCGGGCTATAAACAGAAATCCTGGTATTTATACATCAAGTGGACACTTTGGAAGTGGCAGTCATAAACATACACCTTGGGTTTTTATTACAGCAAATAACATAGTTCAATATAATAAGTTTTATTGGATGATGTACATTCCAAAAAGCACTAAATGGGTTATTGAATCAAATCATGGAGATCCTTCTTTATATGATAATAAATTACATTTTTGGTTAAAAGGTTTGTATGATTTAACACAAGAAGACTGTGATGAGTTTGCTGCAAGAATTAACAAATCATTAGACAGAAAAGATGTAATTAGTAAATTGCCTTTCCCATTAAACAGATTAAAAGATAATATAAAAGCATCTCAAACTTTCAAAGATATTAAACATTGGATAACTTTCAAAATGTTTGATGTGAGAATTAGATTCCATGGCTTAATTAAGATAGATGATTTAGAACATAAAAGATGTTCTTGTCCAATGGGAAAAGAGAAGTTTGACGATGTACATAGAAGACATACTCATTGGAAAGTTAACTTGAAAAAAGACCCATTTGAACCTGATCAAGGTGGATGTGGAAAATGTCTATGGGAATGCAACGTAAATTGTGACTTTAATGAGATAATCAAAAAAGGCTTAACTATAACTGATGAGAGAGACGAGTTAATATCTAAACAACAAGAAGAAATAGACAAATTAAAGAAAACAATAAGCTTATATGCTTCATTGGATGGAGAATTATTTGAGTGAGACAATTTGGTCAACAGACCCAGAAAATGTAATTAACAAAAAAATTAAAGAGCTTTATTTAGAAGGTAAAGATAGTTGGAATTCAGAACCAGGTCCAGACTTTGTTGCAAAAGCTCGTGAACTTTTTGAGTTAGGCTTTAAAGATGGACAACATTATGTTTGGAATGTTAGAGCGGGAAACTTTATAGATAAAGAAGGCAACCCAGTTGATATCTATGGTAATCCAAGAGACACTGAAGAAAAAGTGCCATGGGTGACTACTACCAACAATTGTCAAGTTACTGCTAAAACATATATCATAAATAAAGATGGAAATTTGGAGGAAGTAAAAGATGATTAGAACAATTCAAAAGAAAAACAAGAAGTATTTAACTTCATCATATTTTGATGACATTAAGTTTCTCAAAAAATCTAAATATGATACTGATTATGGTGACTTAAAACGAAACAGCACATTCAAAGTAGATGAATTAAAACGAGCATATGCAATTCAGGAAATCATTCTTTGGAGAAAAGGTTGCATTGAGTTATCTGATTATGTTTCTAAACTTCCAAATGATCAATTAAAAGATACTGAAACGCTTTACCTTGGACAGGATTGGAATGAGCTAGAAGAGAATATTGATTTAGGATCTCAAACAAAGGAAATAAGCGACCCAGACAATGATTAGCATGAAACAAGTCAGAGAACAAGCTATTGAAAATGCATATAAGCCGCCAATATCTATTTTCTGTGACTTTTTTAGCACACTAGTTTATAGAACTAAATCATACGAACGTTTTAGAGAAGAATATGATAAAATTGTGTATGATTTAGATATAGTTCTATATAAATATAAACACTCAAAACAATTTTTTAATGACTTTGTTTTAGCAATTAAACGATTAAATAGAGATCAAGCTAAAAAGAAGGTTGATTTAATATCTGAACAGAATGCTGAATTAAAATATCAAATTAAAGTATTAAGAAAAGAGCTTACTGAATTAAAGAATAATAGATATTTAGAAAAGAAAAGATTAGCTCTTTTAGAAGAAAAAATTCTGTTTGACTAATATCTAATAATCTGTCTACGCAACGCCATTTGATGAATAGTGTCAACTATTTCCTGTGGTATAGTATCTGTAGGTATAGTGCATTTTACTTTATTCATTATTATCATCATACCGCCAAAAGTTCCTAATAATTCTTGACACATTATTGGTATAATAATTGGAAACTTTTGAGCTTCATCTAACATAATTCTGAACAACAAATCTTTAGCATTTATATCAAACTCAAATGGAATCTGTAACGTATAGAATTTCTCTTGAGCATCATCTTCAAAAGCAGATACTAATGAGGTCAAACTCCATGCTCTAGTAACTGGGTCAACATTGACTTTTCTATAAGGAACATCAGTGAGAGGTGGAAAAACTGCTGAAATGACATCTGCCTTTTCAACTATCCAGGAAATAGCATCTCCCTCAAAGTTCTCTCTCATTCTCATTCTAATGCAGTCAGTTGGGTTGCTTATCCAAAAGAGTGAGTTATCGATTAACTTTCTTCTAGCTCTGTCTTGCACCATTGCTAATCGTGATTGAACTGTAGAATGTCGGATTCTATTTAGATTCATAATAGTTAGTAGAAAACTAAATAATATGACATTAAAAGACTTAAAACTTAGAGAAGCCTCACTTTTGAATTCTCATCGTAATAACTTTGAAGAATATGGCAAAGCATTAAAAGATATCATCAAAATGTGTGAGCAATATGGGGGACCAAGATTATCCGAAACTATGTTAATTTCAGATATGGCTTACAAATTTATTGAGAGAGAACAGAGCATATTTGAGTTAACTAAAAATGAAAATTGTAAATTGAGGATTAAAGCAGCCTCTGAGTTATGTAAGTACAATTACATGCCGTTTGAGAAACTGTATGAATTTCTAAATAATCAACCTTACACTTTTACATATGAAGAAGCTTGTGACTTTTTAAAGCAACAAACTTTTTATGAAAAAGTGCACCCAGAGATTTTATTAGAAGTTATTAACAAATTGAAGGAAGAAAATGAAGTACGTGAAGATTCCAGCGACGGACATCGAACTGAAGTATTGGGAGAAGGAACTCCCGCTAATATTTGAGTACCTTGGACCAAATAGAGTCAAAGGAAATGGATATTATGACAACACTAAATTCTCATGGTTTGAATGTTTATCAGAAGTAACTGATAGCATTTACACTGGAGGAATCCCCACTGCTATTATCTGTCTTTCTAACAATTATTGGTTACCAAATTCTCTACATCTTTCATGCATTGAAGTTTTCCCAGAGTTTCGTGGAAAAAATGTTGGGTCAACTATTATGCAGGACTTAGAACGAATTGCTAGATCACTTCAATTATCATCAATAACTTTACAAACGAGAAATCCCTCACTAATCAGCTACTATCAACGTTTTGGCTATCAAGAATTACCTGTAAATGACTGTGTTATAATGAGAAAAGTCCTTTAGATTTTGAACACTATTCTAATTCTTCTTATATATTATTATAACGGAGGATGTTATATGTGGATATGTAAGAGATGGCAAGGACTTTGGAGAGCGTACCACAGAAAAACTAAAGAGTGGGGTAACGTCTCTGATTCAAAAGCCCAAATTGAAGACTTATGTCGCTGGCTGAACAAAAACATGCCCAGCGGAAATAATTTTAGGTAGGAGAATGCTCATGCGTTGTGCAAATTGTGGACAGGAGATAGCTGACAATATCTATATGGATTGTGATAGCAGCTTCAAATATGTATGCGACGATTGTTTCAACAATGATGCTGTCCAGTGCTGCGAAATCAACGGAAACCGCTGGCCTTACTTATGTAATGGCTGTGGAGATTGTTAAGGAGATTTTGAACATTCGTTTGAATGTTCTTATATATTATTAAATCCAGCGTATGTTGGAAAAACTATCTGAGGAGATAAGAGATGAGAAAAGAACTTAGAGAACGAATGACGAAGGCATTTGCCGCACTGCAGGATGAAATGGTTAAGAACCCTGGCATTTCAGTTGAAGCCGACGAGCTCATTAAGAGTCTTGTGAAGGACTTCCGTCCCGCTGCACGTGCTGCGTACACTGCCGCTGTTGAAACTCGCAAGGCCGAACGGGTCGCTAAACGCGAGACTAAAGCTGCTGCCCTTACTGAGGCACGCGCCGCCAAGTCAGAAGCCGAAGCGAAGCTCAAGGCTGCGATGGCAATCAAGGTGAACGAGCGCGTTGCTCGCAAGCGCGCAGCTGCTGCCGAGGTCGTAGAGGCCGCTCCAGTTGAAGCCGATGTTCCTGCTGACCAGCCTGCCGATCTTGAAATTTTTTAGTTTATAATTCACTCTGCTACTTGCCCCCGCAATGGGGGCTTTTTTTGGTTTAAAAGATTAAGTCACCATCACCAGCGTCATGCTCGTCTTCATCATCTTCGCCAAGCATTCCAGAGAAAACTTCGCCCCACTCCTTATCACTTTTTCCAAAAGTTTTGACAAGATGTTTTTCTAATTCGTTAACGCTATCAAATTCTTTTCCGTCAAAGAAAAACTTTTTAGCATAATGAATCGCTGGGTCTAAAACGTCTCTCATTTTGTTAGTGATTATTTTACCATCATTGTCGACCATAGAAAGTAGATCGAATGGTTCTAAGTCAGTGTCTGTAGTTATCTCATAAATATCTGATGTCGTATATTTTAAGTCGTTGAACTCATTATCATCAACTGAGTCCCATCTATTTTCTTTTTCGTCTTTCCATTTGTATCTATCATTTATTTGTTCGTACTCATCTTTAGAAAAAGCTTTTTCTGACCAACTATCTTTTAAGTCTTCTGCTTTCATTGATTTGCTTCTAACTATTTCAATATTAGTTGGGTCAAACACCATGATATTTCCCACTTCATTTTCTTGAGAAACATAGCCATCAAATCCAAGGCTCTTAATCATTTTAGTAAGTTCTGGATTTTCTATTTGAGACCAATTATGTGAGCGAAACATTGAGGCTAACTCTCTTTTCAAATCTGGAAGAACAGCTCGTGGTTGTTTAATAGAATAATTCAAGAAAAACTGATTTGGATTTTCTCTAATTTTATCAATCAATAATGTTCTATCTTTCTTAGATGATGGATTAAAGATGTTTAAGTCTTTTTTCAATTTGCAGTAGTATAGATAATATTCTTTTCTCTTATGTTTAGTTGAAAGATAATTAGCGAAATAAGCATTAATCATATAAAGCTGTGGAGTTAAAAATGTCCCACCTAACTCTTCAGCACCATCTCCTTTTCTAAAAGAGTTTCGTCTTTCAAATTTGTCAAACTTATTTGGAGAGATGTGATAGTACAATTTGCTGCTTCTATATATCTGTTCAAATAATTTTGACTCTTTAATTGTGTTAGGTTTTAATGCAACATAAGTATCAGCAACTATTTTTGGGTCCTTAACATTTTCTATAACTAATCCATCATGGCCATCTTCATGAGCCATTAAAGATAGTTTATCTGAATTGTATCTTTTTCCATCAATTTGTATGTTGTGATAGTCAGAACCTTCAGCATCAACAATCATTGGGTCGTCAAATTCTAATGTGTTCTTAATAACTTTCCCATCACCGTACCACTCAGCAACTTCTGGGTCTGATGAGTACCATTTTCCCACTGATTTTTTTGAAGTGAGCTTATCAAATTCTCCTGGCTCCCAGAAGTTTTTGCCTTCATCACTACCACCTGACATTCCACGATATCCAGTGTAGATTTCTTCAAATAACTTCATTACTACCACCAAAAATAATGAACGTCTTCGTTTTCATCATAAATTAGATAAATGTTTCCGTCATATCGTTTGAGATAGATTTTATCTCCGTCAATGTATTCATCCCAGTCATCTGTGTAATCTTTAGCTTTTCTTTCCCAATCAAATTGTGGGTTTCTATGTCTTTCGCAAGCTTCCCAAAATTCTTCTTTTGTTATTTTTTCGTAATTACTATCTTCTGGACTGCCATCATATTCATCCATTCTAGCCCAATAACCTAAGTCATTAGCACATTCAGTTGTATCTTCCCATGGTAAATTGTTTGACACTTCTAAATCTCTACAATCACCAACGAATGGTTTTTTGTCTTCTCTTAATTGGTATATTTGTTCAAATGTTTTCATCTTCTAACTCCAATGTATCTTTTGTCAAACATTTGTCTTGGGACAGGCGGTCCTTTTCCTTTTTGTTGATAGTATTTAACACCTTTGTAAATAACATATGAACCAGTTCTATATGGGTCAACTTCTTTTGCAACATATTGATTCTGTGTTGCATTTCTTTTTTCTATATCAATATCAATTATAGTACTGTCTTGAATTCTAAAATGGAACTTAACGCAGAGCTCATCTATTTTAGATTTAGCAATCATCTTTTCATTATTAGTTGATGCTTCATTATTATAGAGATTTAATAGTTTAACTATTTTAAGTGCGGCTTCTTGTTTATTATTCATGGCTCTTCCTGTAAATAGATTCAAACAAGAACTGTTGTCCATAAGATCTTTCTTTATCCATTAAGAGTGTTCGTTTTTTATCGTACCAAGCTTCTCGTGATGTCTCTCTATCCTTTTCAGATATTTCACCATCAACATCAACTTTGTCGGCAGCATACAAGTCAACCATCCATTCATCATCAACTGGCCTACCTGCTCTAACTTCATTGTGAAATGTTGCAATAACTGTATTAGTAACACTAACTAGAACTTCATCGGCTAATTCATTTTCATCTTCATCAGCTATTCCCTCACCTCTTTTTCTAATTTCATACATTAAAGTTGGAAATAAGTTTATTGGACTTTCTAATTCACTTTCGCCTCTGCCTTTTAGAAGTTCCTCTATGTAATATTCATTTAATTCTTCACCCAATTCTTCTCTGTTATTTACATGTTCTTCATAATCACAATTATAAAAAAGTTCTTCAATATCTTCATTTACATCAGCTTCAATTTCTTGTATTGGGAATTCATTTATTCTATCACCAATAAGATGCTCAACAGCATCAACTAATCCTTTTGATTCAGCATAAATGTGATTATCTTTCGCGTCCCAAATGTCATAGTATTCTTCGTTTGAACGCTCAATCATGAACTTTGTTTTTTCAACAGCATCGTATAACATAATGAATTGTTGTCTTTTTTCACAAACATAATCATTCCAATGTTGCGGGTCATTTTCTTTTCCAATGCACCATTTTGCGCCTTCACCATAACAGTTATATGAATCCATAAATTGAGCACAAGCCCAACTTAATGGTGACACTAAAATAAGTTTGTCATTGGCGAACCAAACGTGTGCTTCCCCATTTTTGACATAATCATCAAAAGCAACTCTTAAGTCAGCTTTAACTTCTGCCTTTTTAGCAGAACGAGAAGTTTCAACAGATTTCATCACCTGCCTAAAATCATTTATAGTAAGTGATTTGTTATTCCAATCTATTTTGTTTTCGAGGTTAGAATGATTCTTAAAAAAGTTGATGACTTCTTCTTTTTCAGTATTAGATAAACGAGGTAATTTGTTTATGATGTGGTCTTTCTTTTCTCTCAATGACTGTTGATAGATCCTCTCAAAAGATTCAACTAAACCAATATCACTTTTCGTTTTAGTGTCAAGTGGCTCTTCTAACATCTTATCTTCAGTAGCATCTGCATCTAAGTTTTCTGCCTTGTTGGGCTCTTCAATTGGTGGCTCATAATCTTCAGCACCTTCCACAACATCAGCATCACCTTCAACAGGCTTACTTTCAACAGCAGATAAGTCCATAGTTGGCAAGTCATTTTGTTCAGCTCGTGATTTGATCTCGTTAATGTCGGCAGATATTGTATCGGCTGCTTTGACTGATTTGATTCCACCTTCTGATCTTGGTCTTTCGTCTGGAACACCAGCTGGACTTTCAGGTGCTTCGAGTGCATCATCTTGAACTGTTGAAGAAGCAGAAGATGTGTTTGAACCCATAAGCTTTAGAATGGCTGGGATGTCTTCTTCTATCTGTTCAACAACTGACCACAAGTGCTTACATAATTGTTGACCTTGCACATTGCCACTTGCATTATGCCTGCCAGCCCAAATGTCTTTTCCGTGCTGTCCAGTGAATGAAGAGTAAGTGTTATCTTTTTCAGCGTCTTTTTCCCACATTCCCTGCCAGTAGAATGAACCGCAGTCACATTGAACTTTCATTTCAGCTTGGTCAAACACTTGTTGAAGGATTTGTTCTTGCTGACTGTAAGGTAACTGCATAAAGTTTGGCGGGACTATATTTTGAATGTCAGTGAAATGTAACTGTGAGGCATAACCTTTATTTAGAAATGATAGAGACTGACCATTTACTGCGAAATGTTTTGCACCGTTGTCATCATCTGAAGAGTCTACCTCATAAAGTATATGTAATGAGTTTGGATAATTTAATATTGCTTTAACTAAACGGCTTCTTCCTACACCTTTTTTATGAATTGACTTATTAGTAATTCCAGAAGTGACGAAATCGTCCATTTTTGCTTCATATAAAACATTCATTTAATATTTAGTATGAGAAAAACTTATTCGTTGTCCTTGACTATATCACTTATCTCACGTAATGGGGTTGCCAACATTTGGTCTAAGTTCATGTTATTGTCTTTCTTTTCATTTAACATGTCTTGAACTGACATTTCTTTTAGTCTAGCTCTACCGCTGCTACCAATTGGAGTTGTTTTATCAGCTAACACTTGGAACATTTCATATAATGGAGAAGCTGTGTTTATCTTTGGAATTAGCATCTCATGTGATATGCCAGGTTTTTGCCATTCAGTTAGATTTTGTTCGGCTAACCAACTGAAATAGATTTCGTTTTTGCATTCATTGTATCTTTCAGTTATCTCTTTTAGTCTTCTTAATTTAGCTTCTTTTATGACTTTTAGCTTTTCTCTTTTCAAGTTTTCAGCTAATCGTTTTTTAGTTCGTAGATAATAAGCGCGCTCATGAGCTGATATGGATTCAGGCATTGGTTCACCGCCATCATCTCCCATATCATCACCACCCATATCGTCTCCGCCCATGTCATCGCCACCCATATCATCTCCGCCTTCACCATCAGCATCGGCGTCATCAGAGGCTGCTGCAGCTGCAGCTTTAGCGATAGCAGAAAGTCGTAACCAGCGTTGTAAATCAGTTGGGTCTAAGAAGGTGTATTTGCTAAGAATATCAGCAACAACATCTTCTGGAAGAGCTTCGCCTTCTTCCATACCTAAAACACCTTGTAACAATTCGATGATACTGTTTGCTAATTCAACTGAAGATGATCTAGCTTCGCGTTTTTCTTCACCCATATCTTCAGCGGGGAATCTCATGCTCAAAACGAATGGCATATTATAGTCAAATTCACCAGTAATAGCAAAATGTAATCTGATAAGTTGGCCTAACCCTTCAAGGAAAGCAGACTGAATTGTGTATACATGTCTAGCAAATGGTTTGTACTGTTCCATGAGTGCGATACCACTTTGTCCAAACCCGCCAAACTCTTGGTCAAGGTAACCTTTTGGAACACCACAAGCTGTTGCAACTCTATCTTGGTACAACTCTAAGTCACCAGTAAAGTCCATATCAACTTTTGATTCGATGATTTCCATTTGAAGTAAACCATCTGGCACCCAAACTTTTGTGTTGACTGTGTAAACTTCTAGAGAGTTAGTCATTGGAGATACACCAATATTCTCATAGTCTTCACGAACACTATTGACAGTTTCAAAAGCAGTTGCAACACCAACACCTTCAGTGCCCTTAACTTTGTACACTTGAACTGGGAATGAAGAAGCTCTTGCTAATCCCTGGAGTGCCATTGTGCTGTAACATTGTTTGAATGGTGCTAACGCCATTAAAAGTGGTGGATATCCATAAGGGAAAAACTCACTATTATCAGCTTGATAGCGGAAGTGTGTAATTAGCCAAGGTGGAACCATGATGCCATCTGCAAATTCGAAGCCTAATAGTTTCGTATCAAACATATCAGCAAAATTGTCATCTAAATCAGAGAGTGCTTCATTGCCTTCTTTTGTCGTTAGTAAGTCGACTAATTTGCCAATTTTAGAATCTCTGTTCTTCATCATTTCCTGTTCACCAGTCATTTGAGCTACAACTTCTGCCATGTGAACGGCTGAGAATTCTAATCTCTCTTTGAGCATTGGAACTTTCAATGGGATGATTCTTTCAACACCTTTGTCTGTAACTCTATGAGCCCAGAGCGCTTCACCATATTGTTCTACATCATAACAAGCAGATGAAATGCGTTGTTGTGTCAAACCCCACTGGGAAAACAATTCATAACATTTGTTAACGAATGGAATTGATGGGCTTTCTACTGAAAGTAATCTGTTTTGGTCATCTAATTGAGTTGCTTCATCCGAAACGAGACGACAAACTCGAGATACGAATGGGTCATTAAGCACCATGAATCGTAATTCATTTAGCCGTTGCTGTCTTTCAGCAATATCAGAATAAACGAGTGTAGTTTCATTTATATAAGCATTGAAGTATTTATTGAGTGTTGTTGCTAACGGAGCTGATTTGAATATGCTTCCAAGAGCAGCATGTTTAACTCTATATGCATCATTACCAACGTCTACCTTAACGAGACGTAAACCATTAGCTCTTTCAAATTCAGTTTGAGCATCTTTTCGCTTAACACCTTGCCACCCCCACAAGCTTGACAATCTCTTATTGAAGCTTGACTTAAAAATTTGGGATTGCGGTTTAGCATTACTGACATATTGTGATTCTTTTATCTTAGCCATATTTTAATTAGTCCTTAGTATGAAGGGTTAATTTGCTTGTTTAATCCTTCAATGAACTCGTCAAACGCAGCATTAGTCAAATTGAGTCTTTTCCATGCAGACAAGAATAACCTAACATCTTCATTTGAGATTCTTAAATAGATTTCTTTCTGGTTAGCCACCTTATCTTTTTGGTCTTTAATTGCCATCATTCTGTCATTATCTGTGCGAATTGAACCCAAGTCATAAGATGCTGGAATTGAAATAACGCCAGGAAGTGAGTTAACTTGTTGTGGAATTTCATTGCCATATTTTGTTGCAATATCAGCACTTTCAGCTTGTAAGTTAATTGAATCAATCATACATTCTTTGTAGATTTTTAAGTTCTGAAGTAAGTGAGATAATGAACCAATAGTTGATTCAATTGCTGTTATTGAACTTTTAGAAATCGTTGCTAATAGTCCGCTATCTCGTTTAGTTAAATGTTTTGGGTTGTAATATTCTTGTAATTGCTCACCATCAACAGGAGCTAGTGTGTTATTCTCTTTTAAGTTATCAAAATGTGAATTCATTATTATTCCTTAATAGTTAGTTATCAATTTAACTAAATAATATGAACTTAGACGAACTTAATTTTCAGATGCTTACTCAAATAAAAGAACGAGTTAGACATCAAAAACTACTAGAAGGATATAAAACTGCCAAAGATTTTAGTGTAGCTAAAATAGTCTTGCCTTCTTCTATAAATAAATGGGCTGGAAAGAGTAATAAAGAGGTTTTTGAAGCAGCAAAAAAGAAAGATAAGGGTGCTTTAGAATATCTTTTCTACAAAATGGAGCCTGTTATTCAGCAAGCATTCTGGAAAAATTATCTTGGTCCATCAGGAGAAATGCGACGTTATCGTATTCAACATGAAAGTGCATGGGAACAATGGCTTGGAATAGCATGGATGGTTCTCACTGGTGGTTTCGATGAGTTCAATAGTAAAGAAGGAACAAGTGCTCTTTTTGGTACAACTAATAAAGACGGAGAAAGAACTGGTGGATTTGATGTCAGTAAAAACTCCGAAGAAAGTATCATGGGAGTTTTTGCTAATAAATATAAGATGCTTTTGAAGAATGCAGCTGTGAATTCTAATTTGTCAAAGGACACAGGTGGCATTACTGGTAAGGAACTTTCCGGTGGTAGTGCATCAGTTAAAGTACATCAGTATGAACCAACTTGGTATGATAGTGATGTTGATGATAATGAATGGGATGATGAGTCAATGTCACACACATCTCGTGGTTATAAAGATGACACATTCGAAGCAGCTTATGAAAATTCGTTTAAGGAAGTAGATGATAATCTATATGCTACAGAGTTTCTAAAAAAATGGAAAAATTATGTACAAGATCCTGCACTTAGAAAGGACACAAAAGGAGTTACAGCAGCAGATATCTTTCACGAGATAATAGAAAATCCAAAAGCTGAGTTTAGAGCTATGGGTGCCAAGTTTGGCATTTCAAGAAATTCAGCTGCAACTTTAATGGATACAGCTCAAAAGAAACTTGCTGACTATAACATATCTGGTCAAGAGTTGATGACTGCTATTCAACATTTGGGCAACAGTAAAGTTGCATCATATCTAAATGCGATGAGTAGTAGCCCAGCGGCTGAAACTGAAAGAGAAATCGAAGCCATTGCGGAACCTCCAAAAGAGACTGACTTCTTAACACATCTTTCATCAGCTTTTGAAGATGAGGAATTTTGGATTCCAGCAAACAAGCCGAACCCAGCTAATATGCTAAATTGGTGGATAAAAGAAAACTATAAAGATGTAGACGAACTATCTGAAGAATATGAAATGAAACGCAAAGATGTAGTGTGGCTTTTAAATAAAGCATTTAAGATACTCAAAAAATATAGCTTATCAAAACAAGACATTATAGAGGCCGTGAAACATTACGGCAAAAGGAAGGTGACTGGTTGTATTGGGCAATCAGCCTAAATTTTTTCACTTAACAAGAAGGAAGTAAGATGAAATTAAAGTTTAAGATACCCATTTTGTTTGGGATAATTATCTTCTTAACTACGTTAAGCATAGTTATCCCAGTTCAAAATGCGAAAAGAAAAAGCATACAATCATACCATTTCGAAGAACTAAAAACTAGAACAGATGTTTATTCTTTACTAATAAATGAAAAACTCTATGGACGACTCAATATCTTAGTTGAAATTGCGTCAAGGCCATCAGTGAGAACTTTGGAATGGGATGATGTGATTAAACACAGTTTAATTCACGATAGAGATAGAATTGGCTATTTAGAACTCGGTATGGTTTGGCCAGACGGAACCTATAGATATCTTTCAGATGATGCTGTTAGTAACTTAGGTGATAGAGATTATATTATTGAAGCATACAGAACAAAGCAACCGCTCATATCAAATGTATTGATTAGTCGAATAACTAACAATGCAGTAGTTATGTTAGTTGCTCCAGTGTTTGCTGATGAAGAGAGAACTGAACTCATAGCTCTTTTAGTTGCTAGAGAAGACATTTCATTTTTAGTTAGCGGTATTGGTACCCGTTTTCCAAGTGGTTATGCTTACATGATTGATACAAGAGGGACTTTTATTGCTTATCCAAGAAATAATGATTATGTGTTAAATCAAGTTAACATATTTGAAGAAGCTAGAACTAATCAAAGTTTTGTAAGCATATCAGAAATGATGCAAAAGGCTATTCAAGAAGAATCAGGATTTGGTTATTATGTTTGGAACAACATAAATTATAAAGTAGCATTCACAGAAGTTCCAGATAGACCTTGGTTATTATTCATAACAATGGAAGAGTCAGAAATTGATGCTGAATTAAATGCAGCATTGTTTTTAGTGTTGACTATTGGCTTAATCTGTTTCATAGTTGGTGTTGGCTTATCAATCCTAATCAGTTTATCAATAAATAGACCGCTAACAAAAGTTAGCAACACATTAAAAGATATATCAGAAGGTGAAGGCGACTTAACTAAATCAATTGAAGAAAAGGGCAAAGATGAAATTACTGATTTAGCTGTTTATTTCAACAAAACTTTAGGTAAGATTCGTAATTTAGTTAACATCATTAAGAAAGAAGCTGAGATACTATCAAATGTTGGTAGTGATTTATCTTCTAATATGACTGAAAGTGCAGCAGCTGTTAATGAAATAACAGCAAATATCACAAGCATAAAAGACAGAGTCATAAATCAAACGGCATCAGTTTCTCAAACACATGCCACAATGGACCAACTCGTGACTAACATCAAAAAGCTCAATGCTCATGTTGAAAGTCAAAGTGATGATATTGCTCAATCTTCATCTGCTATCGAACAGATGGTTGCAAACATTCGCTCAGTTACAACATCATTAGTGAACAACTCAAAGAATGTAACTGACTTAAAAGAAGCAGCTGAAATTGGTAAGACAGGCTTACAGAAGGTTGTTGAAGATGCTAAAGAGATTCTAAAAGAGTCAGAAAGCTTAATGGATATCAATAAAGTTATGGCAGACATTGCTTCACAAACTAACTTACTCTCAATGAATGCCGCCATTGAAGCTGCTCATGCCGGAGATGCTGGTAAGGGGTTCGCTGTAGTTGCAAATGAGATTCGTAAATTAGCTGAAGAATCTTCTGGACAATCAAAAACGATTAGTAGTGTATTGAAGAACATTAAGAAAAGCATTGACGAAATAAACTCATCAGCCGATGATGTCTTAATCAAATTTGAAACGATAGATTCTAGCGTGCAAACTGTTGCTGAACAGGAAGAGAATATCAAATGTTCAATGGAAGAACAAGAAGTTGGAAGCAAGCAATTGTTACAATCAACAGCCCATATTCAAGGAGTCACTGGAGAAGTTATGAGAGGCTCAAATGAAATGAATGAGGGTGCTGTTGAAGTAATCAAAGAGAGTGAAAACTTAGAGAAAATGTCACAAGAGATAACTGAGTCAATGAATGAAATGGCTTCTGGAACAGCTCAAATAAATGAGGCTATCAATCATCTCAATGATATTAGTGTCAAAAATAAGGATATAATCAACAATCTCACTAAAGAAGTGAATAAATTTAGAACTTAGATATTTTGAACGATAATCTCCCTTATCTTATATATTATCATAAGGGAGAGATTATCATGAACCAATGGACCGTACGAAAGCAAAGAGACGAGCAAATCTGGTGGGTATGTTGGATGGGTAAAAGGCGCCATGCCTTTACATCTCACTCTGCTGCTAAGGCCTGTGCCGCAAGGAATAACAAGGCGAAATCGGAGCTTGTATGGGCTTAAATATCAGAGAGAAAACAGCAAATACGAAAATGCTTTTCCCTGCTCTCAAGTCAATTGCTGAACATAACAACTTTTATGGTAAGCGAGACTGGGATAATTATGACTGGAAAAATGTCTGTGCCGTCAGTATGTGCAAAGGCAAGTTTGATGGGACTGACTGGTTTAAGATTATGTTCACTTTTGATAATGGTGATGGATTCAACTATTACAGCACCCTTGATTATAAGGATCATTGGGATGGGTACAGCACTTCTGGTATGACTGGCGGGGATTGTGATTCAAGATTCAAGCAGACAACCCAGGACAGGATTGTGTACCTGAGACAATTTGCGGAGTTGATGGCGATATGAAAATTTATGTAAACCAAGATGGGCCAAAGCCCAGATTAGTGATAATGCGAGATGATGGAACCACTAAAGAAATTAGCTTTAGATGGGGAGAAACGATGACATGGGACGATTTCATATATGTGATGGAAGTCCTAATTCCTAGTGAGTGAGGTTTGAAATGGAAGAGAGAACACGCGTAGTGTCAGGTGGAATTGGTTTGGGCGGAGTAGTCTTTGTGGTATTCCTTGTACTCAAACTTTTGGACAATGCAGGAGCGCTTAATGGCGACTTCTCTTGGTTAACTTGGTTCTGGGTGTTTTTCCCTCTTTGGATTGGAGCTGCAGTTGGGCTGGGATTACTAATTTTTATTGGAATCATAATGGTTGCGTTGGCAGCTATTTTTGGTAGATAGTTAATCTAAAATAAAAACGTAAGGAGGCTGATATGTTGTAAGTAAGGAGAAAACTTATGGCAAGAAGCTACAAAAAATTCGGTGGATTCAGCGACAATGACTGCCGCAAAGTTTGGCAGAAAAGAGCGGCTAACAGAAAAGTCCGCCACACCGCTGATGTTGAAGACGGCATGGCATACAAAAGGCTTTACAACCCTTGGAAAATCTGCGATCACAATGCTCGCATTTTTACCCGCCGCCATGTAGAAAGATGGGTTAGTGTCTACACTTGGGAGCCTTCCAGCCCCAAATTTGTGGATATTTCTAACGTAAACACTTACAAGTTCTACATGAAATAGAATGATGCAGGTGTAACTCAGTTGGTAGAGTTGGAGTTTTCCAAACTTCATGTCAGGGGTTCGAATCCCCTTACCTGCTTTAATCTTTTTTGGAGGCATTAAATATGGCCAAAGGTATTAGGAACAGTTTAGGCAAAAGTAAAAGAGTAAGAGAACCTGCTCAAACTGTTAGAATGTTTCAATCATCCCATGAAGCCGAAAACTTTCAAATTAGACTTTCACCTAACAAACATCCTGAAAGGTTTATAACAATCATCGGAAAAGAGATGGTTGACTTTATCAGGGGAAACGCCGCTCTTCAAATAAAAGGCAATGTTCAATTCTTAAAATATCAAAAAGAATATACAAACTCAAAAGGTTATTTTGTTCCAGCTCAGTGGCGCCTCTCAAAAGGTTGGCTTGGAACTACATCAGCTGCGAGATTTATTTATGAACATTTCAATAACATAAACTTAAATGAATGGGAACGAGTCAGAAAAGAAAATAGAGACCAAAATGATTTTCGTTTAGAGAATCTTAAATTGCAAGGAGAATTAAATGTATAATTTAGTTGGTGTTGATGGAAATGCGTTCTCTTTGATGGGTTACACCTCAAGAGCAATGAAAGACCAAAAGTTCACGGCTGACGAGATTAAAGTTGTAATGGATGATGCAATGTCTTCCGACTATAACAACTTAATTTGCGTATTAGACAAGGCAATCCAAAAATGTAATGGGAGAGCGAAGGTTAACAAAAGGTAACACTTTTTGTTATATTCTGTAAACCTATGACAAGAGATATTGATACAGTCTATAATCGACTATTACACATTCAAAAAATAGCCAAGGATATGGTAGAAGACTCATTTGATAAGGCAAAAGCATTCCGCATAATGAATGATAATCTATCAGCCCTCATTGAAGACATGAAATATGTTGAAGAGGATAGCGAGTTGTTTGATGACAGTTATGACTTATATGACGATGATGAAGACATAGTTGACAACACTCAAGAGGAAGAAGACTTGGGTTATGAAACTGTTAATGAAAAAATCAAATTAGACGATTTAGTTGGTGATGATGAGGACTGGCTTTAAGTGGTACAATCTTTTTTGCACACTAATCGTTTATCCTGCCCAAAACGAAAACCTTTCTCAGAGGATGACGCATGATTCTGAATATACTTTTCTGCCGTCTCATACGGAAAATCTTTAATAAATTTGACAGCGGATGTGAATGTGCCGAGTTCACGCTCAAAGCCGATGAACTTTCTATCACAAATTTTTGCAGCGACTGCACAACTTCCAGAACCAAAAAATGGGTCCAAGACAGTTTCCCCTTCCCTACTTGAAATCATAATTAGCATTGATAACAATAGAATTGGTTTTTGACAAGAATGAATTGCCTTGTCAAATTTGTTGTTATATGATGGATTGACGAAAAAAGTTACATCAGATGGATAGCCGTCAAACTTGAGTGGCAATCCAGAAGCTATATCACACACTGTTCCCTTCTTTTGAGATTTTTCATCAAATTGACATTCGCTACTAAAAGCCATTATGTTACCAAGTGATGTGAACCTCAATGGCGTCTTTCCATCTGGGCCATAATCCCATCCTCTTTTAATCCCACCTTTCATTTTGTATGGAGCAATCACTTTACGAAGATATTCGACACTATTCCATTGATAAGTTTTGCTCTTAGTTAAATGAAAGATATCCTCTCGAAGTGACTTCAATTTTTTAGTTGTGCCTCGTCCTGATTCACGAGCATAAATAGCCCAGTTGTCAAGATTATTGATGAACTCAGTAGAATGAACAGCTTCAAATATCTCGTGGATTTTAGTGGGCCCAAAAAAGAACCAACATGAGCCTGTTGGTTTTAGAACTCTATAAGCTTCTAACAACCATTTAGTTGTGAACTCAATGAACTCACTATCTTTGAACTTATCCCATTTAGCTTCATTTGGGTTATGATAAGTGTTACCTGCTGATATACCGTAAGGCGGGTCTGTTACTATTAAATCTACTGATTCATCTGGAATTTTCTTAAAAACGTTGAAGCAATCATCATTATATAAAGTTGCATTTTCTATTTTAACCATAATATAATGAGTTTAAATCGTCAATTCTTAAATTGGGACAAACATATCTTAAAATGGAATTAAAACTAAATAATATGAAAATAAATGGTATATATAAAATTACAAACTTAATAAACGGTAAAATGTACATTGGGAAGTCAACTAACATTTATAAAAGATGGTATGAACATAAGAAATTATATCTAACATTAAATAGTCATTTATATTATTCTATGAGAAAGTATGGTATTGATAATTTTTCTTTTGAAATAATAAAAGAAACTAATGAATTAGATTATTGGGAAATGTTTTATATAAAAGAATTTGATACAATAAATAATGGATTGAACATGACAACAGGTGGAAATGGTGGTTGGGACTATGTTAATTCTAATTCTGATTTTAATAAAATAAAAGGAAAATGGAATATTGGAAAAGTAAGAACAGAAGAACAAAGACAACATTTAAGTAAAAAATTAAAAGGTATTAAAAAATCTACAGAATCATTAGAAAATTATAAAAAAGCAGCTGAAGAAAAAGTGAAAAATTATCCGAAAGAATATTTTTTAAATAAAGCACAAAAAGCAAAAGAAACAAGATTAAAAAATGGTGGCTATATTGTTTCTGAAGAAGCAAGAAGAAAAAGTTCAATAACTCATAAAGAAAAAAATATAAATTGTAAACAAATTATCTGTAATGAAACAGGACAAATTTTTAAGTCAATAAATGAAGCAGAACAAATATTGGGAATATCACGGAAAAAAATTGGAAGGTCTATTGCTAATAAACCTATTTCAGAAAAAATATTAAAATCAATGAATTATTTAACATTCACAACTCTCCCGAAACTATTGGAAAATGGTATTCCGTAAATAGATTTATGAATTACATCATTTATTGAATTATTTATTGGATTAGAATGCGTAAACTTTTCAATATCTTGTCCAGTTAAAGCCGACCTAATTATCTTAATATTCGTATGTAATTGTGAAAACACTGGAACTTTTAAATCAGCAATTGATAGATTAAGATACAGATGATCAAATGCTGATTTTTCTTTAATGTCATTTATTTTTAAGAATGTTGCTGTTTTGAATTGCTCAACAGCATCATTTAATGTCGTATTTTTTGCTGATAATTCTTGTAGATACTCTTTACAAAGAATTTTAATATTGTTACTAAACTTAACTTTCTTAATTTGAAGGACTCCAGTTATGTTGTCGCTCTTGTCTCCAAATAACGCCTTAAACATTGTATTAGTTGCTATTGTTGGTTTGAATTGAAATAACTTCTCAAATTGTTCAACAGTGAAAGGTTTATTGAAACTGTCATTTATTAAGTGGACTATTGGGTTATTACTAATATATGATGCTAAATCATAGTCAGTACTTATTAAAGCAACACTTTCATGTTGATGCATGTCTAAAATGGGTTCAACAAAATCATCTGCTTCAAATTGGTCAGAATAGACGAGCTTAATTTTATCACCTCTATAAAGATAATATTTTCTCAATAATTCGATAGTTTCTAAATATAATGGCGAATAAGTTCTACCTGATTTATAATCTGGCAATAACTGTTTTCTTTCATTTAACGAATAATAGAAACTTTTAGACTCATCTAAATCAGAATAAGAAATCGGGTCAAATAGAAAATATAATGTTCCATTTGGATTTAATTTAGATTTAACTTCACCATCAATGAAGTTGTTAATTTTTTTAATAATATCTATTGAACTCTTTGAATTTTTCTTTAAACGATAATAAAGATTTGCAGTATCAATAATGATGACATCGTATACCAATAGTTTAAACTCCTTTAAAACGACACAAAAGATATGTGTCACATATCTTTGTTATAGTTATATATTAACTTGAGTTTAGAATTATCCGCGTAATTTGTGTAAAACTGTTGCTTTATCACCTTGGTCAGAAATGCGAATATCCTCTCGTTCTTTCATTTGTTCTAATTCAGCACGAGATAATTGTTGCACATTCCCACGATCCATTACTTCAACTAAGTGTTCTTTTTGTACTGGTTGTTTTTCTTTATTATTATCGCCAGTTACTTCTCTTAAAAGCTGGGCCATAGTTTATCTCCTTATTTATTTAGTAATAGCCCGCTTTAGTAGCTCACGATTCTTTTTAGCTTCTGGGTCTTCTTCACCATATATCAAATCTAAAAGGCTTAATTTGTTTGGTTCATCTTCAAAGAAAAGTCTATCATTAGTCTTAATAGCTTCAAATTCATTAGTAAAATCATCATGATCTGAACAATCAATTTTATCCAACTTCCAACCTTCTTGCTTGTGTCTAAATATCATAGTTGGAACTGACATAACTTCTAAGTTAGACATTATTGCAGCTGCAACTTTTTCTGATGGTTGATAAACATAAGCCTTAATTCCAATTCCATCAAATTCATGTTTCTTAATTACGTTTTCTAATGCCACACACTTTGGACAAGATGCTGTTTTAATCATAACAAAAAAGACGTCACTATTATCAATCCCGCCTTTTGACCAAAGCTCAAATTCTTGTGCTGTTAATTTTTCCATTTGATTCCTTCTTATATTTTTCTAAGTTCTGTGAATTTTGGAACTTCCCAATTAACTCCAGTAATATAACCTTCTTTATATGCTAATCGGTGAGTTTCTTCCAATTCTTTTTTGTGTTTTTCTTCAAATTCTTTTTCTAATTCTTCTAATCTTTCTTCTTTTCCAGATTCAAATCCATCAGCCCATTTTTCATGGCCAATTTCATCTTCTATTTCATATCTCAATTCTTTTTCAATTTCGTTTCGTAATTCTTCTTCTAATTGGTCTCTTTTTTCTTCAAATGTGTATTCAAAAATTCTAGATGCATTGATACACATATTAAAAGCAATATCAATTATTCTATCCATATCTTGATTTGATAAGTTTTTCTCTTTACAGAAACATTCTAAATCATAGACATTGGTCCAACCTAAATCCTCACGCCTAATGACATCATTAGTTGCGTTGCTTAAAGTCTTATAATTTGACATGTAGTTATATTAACTACCCGCCACCTCTCATTGTGCTTAAAATTCCAGTGAGACCAATTGATTTGATTATCTCGTTGACTTTATCTTCTAGCTTTTCTGCTCTCGTTTGTAACACTGAAGCATCTAATTGGCCTGCTATATCAGTCTTAACTAGCTGTCTAATCATAGCAAAATTGTTTAACACTTCTATTCTAGCCATTGGACGAGCTATGACTTCTAAATCCTCATATCTAATATCATCCCAATTTCTGGAATCTTTTAGCCATTTGAAGTTTAGACTGCCACCTATTGTGCTAAAACCAGTTGCATAAAGCTTTCCATTTATCTTTTTGCGTGTGTATTTCTCTCTTCTAAAAAAGTTTAGAAATCCTTGATTAGCTGCCATTTGTGAAAGAAGTGAGTTTCTCCAGTCAAGTCCAACAAATCCAGGAACTTGCTTACCAGTGTAACGAACACCTCTACCAAATTTGCCGCCATAGCCCATTCCGCCCAATCCACCATACATCATTTGTTCGTTGTAAAAAGCAAATGGTTGCATTCTTCCACCCATACCAGCACCTTGTCCTCCAGGTACTGTGTAATATGGAATGCAGGCATAAGCATCAACTGGAAACTCAACAGCAAATTCTGAACCCTTCTGCATCATTATACCAGCCTGTTCTTCAATTATTGGTCTAAATGTAAAATAACGTTGCATAGCGGGACGAATGCAATATTTGATTATCTCGTTTTTTGCTAATTCTGTATCAGTGAATGTAACGAATGGAAAACCAATTGCTGTCAATATCGTTTCAAGTTCATCATCATCTATGTTTATACATCCGTTATCAATAGTAACGTTTGGACTACTAAATGGAAGAAAGTTTCTATCAGGCATAAAATCAGCCCGCCACTTAGCAGGAAGGACTACAAAGTATGGAACCATTATTCCTTCTAATGCAGTGTATTGACCAACGATATCATCTATTTGCATTATTGACCAATCAATAGTTTTACGAAGTTCATTATCAACTTGATATGGATGCGCTACATATAGAATTGTGTTATGCAACGGAGCACCAGAAAGCCAATCGCCATCAGAAGCATCTACTCTAATAACGGAATCTTTTGCGTAGTATTTTGTGTCTTTATTTACTATGATTTGACCCATTGAATACCAGTGATTCAAAATTTCATCTGGGTCACTTTGCATTAAATATGTATGTGCATCTTTAGCCATAATAATTAGTTAACCAATAAAAAAACCCACTAGAAAAACTAGTGGGTTCTTAGGAGGTAAGAGATATATGGAAATTATGTTTCCACGTTATTTATATTAACACTCTCTTAAGCTTCATCTTCATCTGGAGTCTTCACACCCTCTGGGTATGCTGACTGATGGTGGCCAACCCATTTTAGTGAGAATTGCTGTTGTGCAACAATACCAAATGGATTTTCCGTATGGATATTTTCAACAATAAAGTTAAATCCAATAGGTGTTGGAATAATTGTAGCTGTCATACCAATGTCTGGTTCCTGAATAACTGCAGGATCAGATGCAAATGAGTACTGGCTAACTTTTGGATCAATTGATGTGATAACGAAGTGCCAGTCTGGAACAACGTTAGTGTAAAGTACCATCTTACCTTCAAACATTGACCATCCGTCAAATTTGAAGTCGAAGTACCAACCATGTCCTAATTCTAAATATCTACCGTTTCTTAACACTGGGTCAAATTCATACATTGCTGTGTAAGTCAATAATGAAGAATATGGGTCATAAACTTCAATCCAAGAAACTTTTTCAGTTGATAAGAGTTGTTCACCTTTGTACCAACCAACAAATTTCCAACCAAATGGTTCATGTGCTGTGAATATAACTTCAGTTCCGTTACGAACTTCAGCGTGTGCTGGTGTTGCGTATGCGCCTGAATCCACTGCGCCTTTTGGTTCAATTGTAACATTAAAGCCAGTCATTCTAACTGGAATGCTTACAGCAATTGTTCCTTTTACAAATTTAATGGTCGTTGGTTCATTGACGCCATCACCGAAAACTCCGGGCATAGTGAGAATTTTTGCTGCTTCTTTAATTGAATCAGCAACAACCGATACTGGAAAATCACCTTCTGGTGTATTAAAATAACCAGTGTATTGATTTAAGTTCTTTATTTCCTGTGGCTTTGGACCTCTGTTGTGATGGTCCTCTCTAAAAGCTCTTTCAAGCATAGCAGGGTCATCTAATGGTCTATTAGGAATAGTAAAACCTGGAGGTGACTGTGGGCCTGGGAAATGAAAATGATTTTGATTTTGAAATGGGCTTGCACCAAAAGGCACACCACCATGTCTAATATCTCTGTCTGACATTTATTTTCTCCTTCTAATATTTAGTACAATCTTTTTACATTAGTTCTTTCCTTATTGTAAATAATTAGATTATTGTAAGATTTTTTGTTATTGACTAAATATTATGAAGCCAATAAACAGAAGACGAAAACAAATTATTGACTTAAACACTGGCAAAACTTATATCAATGAAACTATGGCTGAAAAAGATACTGGAGTTTCCAGATATTACATTCATAAAAGTTTAGTTAACCAAGTACCAGTTAGAGACCAAATGTTTGCTTATTATTCTTATGGAATGGTGGCAGATGATTTGAAACAATTATATGTGCAAAATTATCACAATAAAATCAATAGGAGTAATAAATGGAAGAACTTAATCAAGATAATGGGCCAATCAACCCAAATTTAAATCGAATTGAAAAGGCTAGAAAAGAGTTTAGTGACAAACTTAATGTGCCTGATGGCTACATTGAAGTTGGGCTATCAACTAGAGGAAAAATAGCAGCACCCGAACTTTTCTACATACGTAATTTTAGCCCAGAAGATTTGATGTCATTGGGTATGACGGCAAAAGAGGACTTGCCCATTAAGTTGGTAAAAGTGTTAGACAGTTTAATCTATAATCCAAAGAACGACCCAAAGTTATCAGTCACTCAATTTCATGAGAAGGAAGTCATTGAGTTACTACTACATTTATATGAAACATTTTATACTACTATCTTTACTAACCAAGAGTGGACTCTTACTAAAGAAGACTGGGAGTTTCTTGCTCAACAGTATGGCGGAAGAGACACAGAGGAATTTAGAAATCATGAAAGAGCCATTAGAACAAAACAACATAGGCCTGTTTTTGACATTGATATATCACAACTTGATTATCATGAGGTACCAGACGATATAAAAGTTAAGGCTAGGGTTGATAGAAAATATGGTAATAAGACTTTCTCAGCTGTATTTAGCCTTCCAAAGTTTGGTGACTTTATTACGTTAAAGTATTTCATCGACAGTATGTATAGAGAAGAAGATAGAAAATATGCTAGACTTGGTGAAATGATTAAGTTTAGAAAAGATGCCGAAAAGAGATTAATGAATGGCGAAAATATCAACATTGCATCTATACCGCAAATTCCAAAAGCTGATTATGATAAGTACAAAGAATATGAAAATGATAAGATGACTTTTTCTATTACAGCATCTAAAGCGCTATATCTTTATGAGTTTGATGGACAAATTGTTTATGACTGGCCATTAGAAAAGAAACTTGAATTAGCAAGAGATGCTAGATTAGATTATTCAACGTTTAATATGGTACAAGATCATTTTAACAAACTACAATTTGGGCTAAAGGAGGAGATAACCGTACACGACCCCATTATGAATAAAGTCGTTCAACGGAAGTATTCCTTTCAACTCCTTAATTTACTCACGGCCATTAGAACTACGGGAACTGTTGAAACTACTATATCTGCTATCTAGTAATTCATCGTTCACGTGGCATGATATGAAAAGTTTACCATCTCATATAGTAATTGGATTATGGAATGCCTGTAAAAAGCAAAGAGATTTTGAAGCTAAAGAGACAAATAAAATTGTAAGTGGTTCTGCTAAGAATCCTGGGATATCTCTGCCGGGAATGTTTCCGTAGATTTATCTTTCTGAACTGTTGCATTAATCATGTGCATTAAAGTTTGTAAACCAATAAGTGTGTCAGCTGAAGTTGCTGCATTTATCTCTTTAATGTTATTTTGAGTGTAAATTGGCGACTGTTCTCGCTGCCTCATTGATAATTCGTTCTGTTGTGCTGCTGTTAAAAGACCCATTGCTGGAGACATGATTTTAGATAACAAGTCATTCTTATTAGTTGAAGCAGAAGTCATTAAGGCTATCAATTCATTTGGTTTAAGAGTTGGAAGTCTGTTTATAATCTCAGCTTTTAGAAGTTTCTGATAGTCATCCTCTTCTCGTGCCATTTGAAATGTATCATTGAGAAATTTTGCAAGAGAACTTTCTATCTGTTTGACAGGCGTCAATTTTTCGGCTATATCATGTATTTGATTCGTAGTAACTACAGCTGTTTCTTCATCCATAATAAATTAGTTAATCTATAACTATGATAAGTAACTGGATTTTTGACTCATTTGAAAGAGAGTTTTACATTTGGCATAAGAAAAATATTGATAACGTACATGATATGATGCAAGGCGGACAGCAGAAAATTATGGACGACTTGAGGGATTTTATCAGTTTAATTCTCTTATTCACTTTAGACGATTTACAAGAGCATACAATATTTCAAAGTCGCCATTATCTCAGAAATTCAGTAGAATATAATGTAGAAAACTTATTGAACATTTTTCATAAAGTTACTAATATTAGAATCAGTTTTCAGTATGATGTAGTAGAATATAAGAACGAAATAAACTTGGAGTTCAGAACTCAAAATTTTATGGGTGGAAGCAAGTTTCTTTCGACAACTATACAATTTAACTAAATAATATGGAATATTTCACTCCCAATAGTAAGTACTATAGACAAATATTGGATTCATATACATCAGCAGATGAGTTTATAGCCAACAAAAGAGTTCACATCAACAATGAAATGCCTCCTATTGATTTATATGATATGGCCCACTCAAAGCTTAAGAATGACTTTTGGGAATGGTTTCTTGGTACTTCCTTCTTATCATATGATGACATCAAATATAATCTAGTTACTAACGGAATTGAAACAGTTGACCCAGAGGGTTACATTGAGCAATTCACAACTTCAAAATATATCAATGGAATTAGAGTTCCAGACTATGGTCCAGTTCCCAATTTTGTTTACCGAAAGGGAATGAAGTGGCCGGAAGATTATCTTCCAAACACTGATGAATGGGGAAATACTAATCCTCCTGTTGCACTTAATAATCCAGAATATCATAGATTAGAAGTTAACGGCGCTTTTCTTCCAGAAGTTGACTTTATGCTTCATGAAGGTTATAGATATCTCGATGTGCTCTATCCTGATCATCAAGACTTCACTGAGATATTGACTAACAATGAAATAAACGATGAAATAAATCATGTGGCTCATTTGATTCACTATAAGCCCAATCTAATTTTCATGGATTGGCTAGCAACTGAACTTGACTACTCTAACGCCATAACTGAATATACGAGAGCTCGAGCTGAAAGAGAAGAAGCTTTCAAAATGAAATATCGAAATCTCACTAATCATGCGTTTAGAAGAAAGTTCTATGGCTCAAAATCTGGTTATGTACAATTTGGGTCTGAGATTTTTCAACATATGTCAATATTTCAAATTGCTGAATATATACCATTTTCTCCAATAATTGACCCAAAAATGTTTGTTGTGATGCCAGAGCTTGAAACAGCAGATGACCTCATACAACAGGAAGATGAAAAAGAAGAAGATTTTAATGCAAGAAAAGACTGGGTTGCCAATAACAGAAGAAATAGAAGACATAATGAACTTTTAACTAATGCAACTAATAGTGTTGCTAGAGAAATTGACTTAAAATGGTACAATGAATTTTTTGAAGTGCCGGGAGATTTCATAAATAGACAAGTTAACAAGTTCGACCTTTTATATAAGAAGCCATTCAGATTAGTTGATTTTGAATATGACGCAATTAAGACAAAGTTCTTTAGAGAAGATATTATGATTTATGGCACTGCCTACCCAATGCCGTTATCTCCTTATGACTTATATGAATATCCAAACATTAGAACTGAAATGGTTGTTCCCGTTATTAAGAATGACTTCTTTGTTGGACAGAAAGTTACTATAAATGAAAATGAATATTTCATCAACAGCATTCAAAATGAAGATTCATATATTGGGTCAATGCAACTAGCCTACTTAGGAGCTGACTTAGATATTATAAGTTCAAGAGTTCAGACTAACACTTTAAGAAATAGTGTAACTAGAATAAAAGTTGATTCAAGAGTCGAGCCTGTCTTCACTGACTTTGAGATTTATAGGTCAGTACCACATTTAATTGATACTTACTTGGGAAATGAAGAAATTCCCCAAGATTTTAAAGACACGCAAATGTCAATATATGTTGATGCATTTGAAAATAGCTTAAATCCATACGCGGGCACTTTGAATTGTTTACTAAACAATTCAATTCCAGAAATGGTTGGAAAGTTTATTATTGACAATTATCAACTTGGTAGCTATTATATGCCCGCCAACTATTTCTTGCCATTATATAGAGAATATCTTGATATAACTGTTAACAGAAGTGCTGAAGTTCCATCATTAGTTTATCGTCCAACTAGTATGCATGATGACAGCTTTATTAGAGAAGAAGATTTACTTGTTAAGAAAGACGAGCACAACAGTTTATATGCAGCTGAAGTGGTAGGCATTCAAAATGGCAAAATGGAGATATTAGTTAAGCTTACTAATAAGATAACACAATCTGAAAAAGATGCTTTTGATGAATTAAGCGTTTTAACTATACCAAGATTTGGTGTTGTGTTTCAGTTTAATGATATTAGTCCTTATGCTGGAAAGAAAGTTGTAGCATTCGGTAGACCAATTTTTCACATATCACCCCCAGATAGAGATAATTTATACACTGTTGAAAAGATTACATTCAATATTGCAGCTGTTCCAAAAGTTAAGACTCATGAACTCATGCAATATCTTTATAGAGATTATGAGCGAACTTGCCTATCTAAGTTTCAAGGTTTAGAGATTTTAATTGGAGATGGAGCTGGATATAAACCAAATGAAAGTGGTTATGAAAGCTACAAAATTCCTTATGCTAAATATGATGGGGCTACTAAAAACTTTAATGACTTCAAAGAAGCAATGAATAATCTAATTCGTAATAATAACAGCGGTTCAGTTCATGTTAGTGATACAAACTGGATTAGAGTTAGAGATTCATTGAATAGAATGTGTACATTCTTTGAATCAGAAGTTAGACAACAAGGGATGCAAAAACTTCATACTGATTTCGTTGCCGCCAACAATAATCAAACAGCAATGAGAAATAGAGAAAAGTTTGAAACAGATGCATTAGAGCTATATACTCAAATTGAAGATTATTATAACGATTACAAAACTTATTTGGTCTGTTTTATTGCTTGCCATTTTGACAGAGAATATTATTTAACTATAGATCCAATAGTGTTAAATGCACAACAAAAAGTTATATTTGAAACAGTTAAAAAGCTTGACCCGCCAATTGATGACTTTCAAGCTAATATGGGATATCTCATTACACCATTACCAGAGGATATTTTCTTAAACGAATTACAAATTGATCCATTATCTTATTCACTAATAATCAACCAAGATTTATTCGTTGGAATTATCTCAATTTCATTAGACAAATTTAATGATAGATTCATTTACACCCGTGATGATAACATGGGTTGGCAAGGTATTCTTGAATCATATAATTTTGGTTCAATAAACACAGCAACAGTAATTTCAGATAATGAAGATGTTGGAGAAAAAGTCCCACTTACACATTTTTCTTCATATCCAGCTGAAATGAAAAATTATCTAAAAACTTATAAACATGATGAACACGATTATATTGCGCTTAATAAAGATGTTTATACTATAAATAGACAAGTTAGAGCTGATTCTAGAAAGTTTGCTTATTCAACTAATGAGTTTTTAGAATTATTCTTAACAGATGATATGAAGAATAATATGACTGCTCTTTTAATTGAAGATTTTGAATTACAAATTAGATGCCTAATGGATATTGGCTCTAATATTATAAACATAATTGATAATGATTACATCATTAAAATAAATGCTTTAACAGAAGGCGATTTAATTTATGGAAGCGGCATTGATAATGACACATTTATTACACATATTGATATAAATCAAAAAATATTTTCTGTAAATAAGGCAGTTACAATAGAAGGTGAATCTACTATTACTGTTAGAACTAAAACTAACTTAAACTTAACTGATACTAACTTCTTTACTTTTAAGCAAAACTTAGCAAGAAATAATATGCTTGATACTGAATCAATTTTTGATCATGGTGTTTATGGCTCAAAAGCATATCCTTTTATATCAAATAGTTATGTGCATAATGTTCTTGATTTATCATTATTCAATAAAAATGTATTAAACAATTTAAAAGATCCCGTACAACAAATGTACAAAGATAGTTTTAATGATATAGTTTTTTATATGCATGGAAGACAAAACCATT